>Ga0134099_1001618_pt1 | contig 20787 bp, 18 predicted proteins | sample 10_taG_2_FD_105482 | JGI IMG/M metagenome (GOLD analysis project Ga0134099, IMG submission 105482) | Switchgrass degrading microbial communities from high solid loading bioreactors in New Hampshire, USA - 10_41_5_180_A2 metaG | ecosystem: Engineered > Bioreactor > Semi-continuous > Anaerobic >...
CTGATATACGCCCATCTTTCTCAAGTCATCGAAGCTGATGCCCAACTCAGGTTTAAGTTGATCATCAAAGAATTCTTCGACGCTGTTCCACGGCCAATGCTCAGGATGCAATCTCTTACCTAATTCAATGCAGACCTCGATATCGGACTTGCATTCGCCAACTTCCAGAGCCTTGTTCATAGCGCCAAGGAAGATAGCGTTACGTCCGAAGTGGGTGATAACTACGCCGTCGTGCTCAGCAAAGGTCGGCAGAGGTAAGAAGATATCGCCAAAGGCCATTGCGGTAGGTGTCATGAAGGTATCTTGAACAACGCAGAACTCGAGTTTTTGCAGAGCTCTATACCATCTGTCAGGCTGAGCGGAGCAGGTCGGGCTAATGAAGTTACTGCTGTTGAACCAACCCATTCTCAGTTTATAAGGTTTACCGGTTTCTAAGACATCCAAAGTTTCGTCCGGATGTGTGGTTGCCATTGCTGTGCTAAGAGCCGGCCATTCTTTAGCACCGATTCTCTTTTCCCAAACTTCTTCAGGCAGCTGGCTGCGAGTTTCCATACGCCATTTTCCGAGCAATGCAGCCGGCGGTCCTAATGTAATACCACCAGGTACGTCAAGGTTTCCGGTGATGGCAACGATGGAAAGAATAGCGTGTCCGAGCTGAACGCCGTTCGGGTTTTCGTCAACGGCAAGTCCCCATTGAATCGGAGCCGGATGGTTGGTTCCAAGAATTCTGGCAACTTCGATGATTTTTTCTTTCGGTACCCAAGTAATTTCGGCAACTTTTTCAGGCGGATATTCTTGAACGCGTTCTTTCAGTTCTTCGAATCCATAGCACCAATTTTCAACAAATTCTTTATCATAAAGTTCTTCGTTGATCAGAACGTTCAGAATACCGAGTGCGAGAGCGGTGTCGGTACCGGGTCTCAATTGCAGAACATGTTCTGCTCTGGTTGCGAGCCAATGGATTCTGGGATCGACGCAGATCAGCTTGGTGCCTCTCTTCATCATGTCGATGATGGAGTGACCATAGAAGCCGTCCGGGTTGGACATTAATGGGTTTTTACCCCATAATACGATGTACTTCGGAAGAACATAGTTCGGATTGTCATAACGATCCGGATAATAACCTGCGAAGTCGATTTCCGGATAACCTGCACCTAAGATGTAGTCAGTAATTGAGCATCTTGGGCCGTAGCAGGACCAACCGCTCAGAGCATAGCAAACGTTCGGAGTTCCGATGGAAGAGAATCCTAACGGATAGTAGTACAAGCAAGCTTCTCTACCGGTTCCACCGAATACGATGATGGATTCAGGTCCATAAGTTTCTTGGAAGTATTTAATTTTTTCAACAATGATATCCCATGCTTCATCCCAGGATATTCTTTGCCACTTGTCTTCTCCTCTTTTACCTACACGTTTCATCGGGTAGATAATACGTTGAGGATGATGTACGTATTCAGGAAGGGTCAGACATCTGACGCAAAGTCTTCCTTGGCTGATTGGATGTTCGGGGTCTCCTTCAACTTTTACCAGTTTACCGTCTTTGATGTGCAGCTTCATACCGCATCCTACTGGATGATCTCCCGGCGGTGACCACCCGCAAGTTCTTACAGTGTAGGAACCATCACTGTTTACTTTTTTCCATTGATTTTCCATAATTTCCCTCACCCTTTCATTATTGTTTTACATGAGTCTTTTTTGAGTATTGCTGCCTGCTCTACGCCTGTTCAACGCTGTTTTTCATTCCCCCTTAAGGCCTTAATCCAATCTGGTTGAAATTTAGGGCTTTTTAATCCAATCTGGTCACTAATAATTACATGCAACAAGTGTACCAGGTAACGAAAAACGGCTTAAAACAAGGGTTTTAAGCCGTTTTTACAAAAAATATCATTCACAATATTCATCTATTTTTAGGATTAATCTATGCCGACAACCTGTTCTTTTCGGCACAAAATAAACAAATTTAGCTTAATCTATTTTTAAGACAGAGTTTTTTTTTAGGATAACTTCGATACGTATAATTTAATGTGTTTTTTAAGCGCTTTTATTCTGTCGTACTAGTACTAAACTTTAACTTCCATATCATCTGCGGATTAGTGGTCAGCAAAACTCCTATTAAGACGAAGACTCCTCCTAACAACTGATACAAACTAATAGGTTCTTTCAGTATCAGAAAAGCAAAAATGACCGTAAATATTGGCATTAAGTTCATGAAGATTGATCCTCTATTAGGACCTATCAAACTAATCCCTTTAGTCCAAGCAATTATCCCGCAAACTGCTACAAATACTATAAAGGACATAGACATGATTATCTTCCAGGACGGCACAGCAACAAGTGGTTCCGCTTGGTATTGAGCCACTCCGAAAGGAAGAAAATACAACGCGGCAAATACCGAAGAATAGGCCGTGACCGAAACGGCCGAATATTGTAAAGTGGGCTTTTTAGACAATACGGTATAGATGGCCCAACAAACTGAACCGATAAACATCAACACATCCCCGAGATTAAATTGCAAAGACGAAACCACCGCCCAGGATCCTTTGGTTACTATCCAGGTTACACCGAAAAAGGAAATCAACGCACCGGCAATTTGAACAATGCTAAGCCTCTCCTTAATCAAAAACCGTGAGAATAATATCACAAGCATAGGTGTAATAGCATTGATCAAAGAACCATTGGTGGCAGTAGTAAATTTTAGACCGACAAATTGACAAATATTAAAGCCAAAAAGACCCACTAAGCCAAAAAAGGCATATAATTTATACTCCTTAATACTTGGCCGCGGGTCTTTTCTTAGGTACATAATAAGCAATAAAATTATTGCCGAGAGGACAGTCCTAGTCGTAACCACGACAAAAGGAGGTATTTCTTGAACCACGTACCGGACGGCTACCCAATTGCCGCCCCACAGACTCACGGCACCAATCAGACATAGATAAGCAAATATTTCACTTTTTTTATTACTCAAACTAACCACCTATTCTCGTTTATAGTTTAATGCCATTTTTGTATGGAATTTTTATTTTAAGACAATTTTTATTTTAAGACATTCGTGCAGCCAAATCTTATAGCTTATCCGGCGGCGGAGGTGTATTTAACTTGCACGGAGTATATTTGCCGTCCAACGAGGGCTTTTTATATTTGCCGCAAGGATTGGCACACATTAACCCGCTGAATTCACATTTTACTATCGGTGGCGGGACGTGTTCAGGCAACTTTGCTCCGCATTTCCGGCAATAGTCCTGTTTCGGATCAATAGTGTAGGATTTGCATTGAAGACATTGTCTAGGTTTGGGCTTAGGTGGTTTACAGTTACCGCAATAAGGATTACATGACCAGCACAAGAATACTACCCCCTAACTTAAAATCTTAAATTGAGAATAAAAAAGCTAAAAAGTATCCCTTTTATATAAAAATGCATAATCCATACCAACTTATTTAACTTTACCCAGAAAATCTTTTAAGCTCGAAAAAAAATTGCGAGTCCCAAGGGACGCGCAAATCCAACGCCAAGACCATATTTGCCCATGTGTTCATAGCTATTTATCATTTATACTCGTCGGGCACCGTTGCCGAGGTGACCAGACCCATGTTTACTAAAAATTCATCGGTTCGTCTCGGCAATTTGATGCCGGAATCATATTTTGCAGCCAGCCGCAAAGTATTCATATGCGGAATCAGGCTAGCCAAATCGCCCGGCAAATCAACATCCGGAATCATTTCCACTATACTGAAAGGAATGTTTTTCTCGGCTGCTTTCTGAGCCACCATGTCCAGCGCCGTGAAACCGTGCCGGTTATAAAAAACGCCGTTAAAATCAAAAGGCGTGGTATAGGTGTACCCAATCAGATTGAAACCGCCTTCCTGGTCAACGGATTCAACCAAGCCGGCGCCGATTCGGCATTTGAAGCCGTTGGCTTTTTTGGCGCATTCCAGGCCTTCTGCACTGGAAGCAAGCATTTCCAGTTTTTTGACCGCATCCCGGAGCGCGGCAGGCTGGAAAACCGGAATATCTCCGCCAATAATGATTACGCTGTCGGCGAGCCGATTCTCTCCGCCGTTTTGCAATATGTAATCAGCCGCGTACTGCATCCCGTGGTCGAAGGTCTTGCCCTCGTCAACAAATATCTCTTTAATTGCCTCGGGCTTGGACAGGGTAGCCACTATCTTTTCAAGGTAGTCCGTATCTCCGTCTCTATTATGACAAATATAGATGTCACAGCAATTGGCCTCAATACAACTGTCCAATACATCCAACAAAGACGCTTGGTAAAACTCCTTTGCTTCCTCCGGGGTCAAGATTCCGCCCTTTTCTTCAGTCAATCTGGTTTTGACCTCGCCTACTTTAGGTACTTTTGTAAATACAACAACCGCATTTTTCAATTTATACTATCCTCCTATGTTTCTCTATGTATCTGAATTCTTTTCGTTTCACTGTTTCTCCGCCGCAGCTACTACCTTTCTCCTTTGATCTCCTGCTCAAGGATTTCAAAGAAATACTGCATAAAGCATATTCTGCCGGCGGCAATTTTCCTGGCTTCCGCCGTATATAAGCGTTCGGGTATTTTTTTGAGTTTCAGTTCATATTCCAGATTAACGGTATGCTTGGCAACATCTTTGATGCGTCCGTTTTCTGTTACATTATCCCTCAAATAATCTTCCAAAGGCACATTGCTGAACATCCTTTCCCCGTGGATGCCGGCCATGATGAAGGAACGGGCAACGCCAACGGCGCCGATAACATCCAGCTTGTCCGCGTCGAACAAAATTTTGGCTTCTATGGTGTCCGGAGCTGCACCGCTGCGAAAACGATGCCTTCTGATGCAATCCTGTATTTTCCGGATACTTTGCCGATCGTAACCCAGATCCGCCAAAATAGGGGCCGCCATCTCAGCCCCTAACAGAGCATGGTCAACGGTTCCGGTCACGTCTTCGTCTTCGTACCTGCGAGCTATATCGTGCAGCAAAGCGGCGGGTATCAGGACGCTCAAATCAACTTCCTGTTCTTTTTGGGCCAAAACCAAACACATTTCGGTCACTCGTAAAACATGGTCCAAGTCATGGGCTGCATAGGAGAGTTCCCGCTGTACAATGTCCTGCAGCTTTAAATAGCGTTGATCCAGTTTTTCCCATGAAAACAACCCTGTCACCCGCCTTCGCTAACTGCCGCTGGCTTTAACTTCTAACGGAAACTCCGCTCTATCTTTTACCTTTCCGACCACGGCAAAGTTCGTTTGGTTTATTTGGCTAAGCTCCGTTAATAACAACTCCGCCTTGGACTCCGGCACCGCTATCAGTAACCCGCCGGAGGTTTGCGGGTCAAAAAGGATATCTTCAATTTCCAAAGGGATAGGGTCTTTAAACATAACCTTGCCTTGAAGAAAATCTCTGTTACGATAGGCTCCGCCGGGGATAAGCCCCATTTTAGCAAATTCAATACTTTCCTCAATCAGAGGTAGCTTGTCCGCCCAAATCTCCAGCGTGGCTTTGCTCCCCTCGGCCATTTCCAACGCATGGCCCAAAAGGCCAAAACCTGTGACGTCGGTACAACTGGACACCCCTACCCTTACCATGGCCTCACCGGCATCTTTGTTCAAATAGGTCATAATATTCACGGCTTTTTGATAAGTTTCCGGTTCAGCGATATCACCTTTAATGGCCGTATTCAAAATACCGATCCCCAAAGGTTTGGTTAAAACAAGCAAATCGCCCGCTTTAGCCGTAGCATTAGTCAAAACCCTATCCGGATGCACTATACCCATAACCGACAGCCCGTATTTTGGTTCATTGTCTTCGACAGTATGTCCTCCGACCACAAGGGCGCCGGCTTCTTTGACTTTGGCGGCTCCGCCTTCCAAGATAGCTCCGAGTATCCCCGTATCAAGACAAGCGGGGAAACAGGCAATGTTTAACGCCACCAGCGGTTTCCCGCCCATCGCGTAAATATCGCTTAAAGCGTTAGTAGCGGCAATTTGCCCAAAGACATAAGGATCATCAACCACCGGGGTGAAAAAATCCAAAGTCAGAATAACGGCCTGCTCATTATTCAATTTGTATACCGCTGCATCATCACTGGTATCCAGGCTGACCAGCAAATTTTCATGACCAAATTTGGGTAAACGGCTCAAAACTTGAGCCAAAGCCTTAGGGCTTAATTTGGCAGCTCAACCGGAACTGGTAGTCATCTTAGTTAATCTTACTTGCTCGGAGCTCACCTTTAGCCCCCCTTTCAACTGTTGTCATAAATAAGTCGATCCTGCTCATTTTGTAATAGAAAAAGTTTTTCGATATCTTCGCTGATTAATTTCCTAATATCTTCCGTGGTGGAAAATCTAACTCCAATACCGCAATTAGAACTGTATTTGCGCGGCACCGGCATGGTTTCGGCCCTAATACCCAAACCCGCTAAAAAACGTTGATACCTAACAGCTCCGAAATGGGTAAAAAAAGTCGCCATATAATCCATAAACCGCTACCTAACCAAAATCATTCTAAAGTCGGAGCCTTCCGGCTCGACTTTAACTTGATAACCTTTATTCTTGCCAAATCTGATGATATTATCGCGGGAGGTGGTATTGTCGACCAAGACCTCAATTCCTTCCGGGTATTGGGCCAGAGCTTTTTGGGTTAGAATCACAGGTTCCGGACAAGATCTGCCCCGGGCATCAATTAATGGGTAAGTCAACTTTTACTCCTCCTTTTAACTGTACCTCGGTACTTTTTTCTCTATTGAAATAACCTACGATCAGCAAAACTACAAAACCGATAATTACTGCAATTTGACCGTTTAAGGTCGGGCCGTTGGCCGAAGAGGCCAACCCAAAATTATGGGCCAACGCAGCTCCGGTAGCCATACCCATAACGGTAATGACCGAATCGATATTACCCTCTCCGGCCATAATTAACTGCCTTAACGGACATCCTCCGAGAAGTACCGAACCCCAGCCGGCCAAAGCCATGCCCAAGAAATTCCATAAACCGTCCGTATGAGCAATCGGCTGTCCGCTGAAGCCCAAATTAAATTTATTCAATAAAATATTGCCGATAAGCACAGTGATAAAAATAGCCACATAACCGGTCAATAAGTACCAATCTCTAAAGAGAATTACGTCGCGGATAACACCGACCATACAAAGCCGGGTTCTTTGGGCAAGCATACCCACAACCAGACCGGCTATTAAAGAAAGGATAACAGGAGCATGGGCCGCACCGGGCGGTTTGGCGCTGAAGAATATGAAGGCAGGAGATGCAACCAGCAGGATTAGAAGACCGACATTCAAAGCCGGAAAAAGGTAACCTTCAATTTCAGCCATCCTATGAGTTCTTTTTAAACTGAAGCCGTTCTTTAAGAAAAGTATACCTATAAAAATGCCAGCAATAAAGCCAAAAAGTCCTACCAAAGCGTTTAAATCTCCGCCGGCAAGCCTAAGAATCATACGCAATGGACAACCTAAGAACATCAAAGCCCCAATTATCACTACCATACCCAAAAGGAAACGGGTAAAGGGAGCTGAGCCTCCGCGGGCATAGTATTCTTTTTTGCCTTTGGCCATAAAAAAAGCGCCCAATACTATTCCCATGATTTCAGGCCTTATGTATTGAACCACTTCGGCTCGGTGAAATCCCAGACCTCCGACGGTATCCCGCAAAAAACAAGCAACACAAAAACCCATATTGGCCGGATTCCCGAACATGGTCAGGATTACGGCGCTTAAGCCTACTGCCACTCCTGCTGCAATAATACCTTTTTTGTTACTCAGCCGCTCCAACACGCTAAAACCTCCCAAAATCTTGATATTGTTTTAACAATCTCCATATAGCGTATTATAGTACATGTCCTTTTAAGTCAAATATTTTAAATTCCAATGGTTTATGGCAGTCTAATAGAGATTATCTATGGTTGTCTTAGGCGTTTTATAGTAAAATTAGTAGGATGCGGAAGTAACTGTTGGACACAGGAAATATGTAAGACAAAGCAAAATTTTATAAAATATAAGTCCACATTTTTTTAAATTTTTTAAAGCAGACGGACATTAATGGACTAAAAATAGCTTAATAGCTCTATATTTTCGGAGGAAACCGCTATGCCTCAAATCTATTTTGACCAGGCAGCCACTTCATTCCCCAAAGCGCCCGGTGTCGGCGACGCCATGAAATATTACCTTGAAAACTTAGGCGTTAATATACACAGAGGAGTTTACGGCAGCGCAATTTCCGTTGAAGAAACGGTCTTGGAAACCCGGGAAGCATTGTGCCGGTTATTTAATTTCCGCTGGCCGGAAAATGTCATTTTTACCTTAAACATTACCTACGCTCTGAATATACTGCTCAAAGGAATCTTAAAGCCGGGGGATCACTGCGTAGTATCTTCAATGGAACATAACGCTGTTATGAGACCGTTGTTTCAATTGCAAAAAATCGGAGTGACTATTACGCGGGCTCAAGCCGACAGCGAAGGGTTCCTCGAACTTGCCGATATTGAAAAAGCCGTTGAGGAGAATACCAAAGTTATCGTTTTAAGCCATGCCTCCAATGTCTGCGGCAGTATCCTTCCTTTGGAAGAAGTGGGCAAGTTCTGTCAGTCCCGCGGTATATACTTCATTGTTGACAGCGCCCAGACCGCCGGTTCTCTAACAATTGACATGGCCAAGTACAATATTGATGCTTTGGCCTTTACCGGGCATAAGGGTTTATTAGGCCCTCAAGGAATAGGCGGATTTCTTGTTAATAAGGAACTGGCGCAAGAAATGGAACCCCTGATTACCGGAGGTACAGGCAGTCTGTCCGATCGGGAAGAATTTCCGCCTTATCTGCCCGACAAGTTTGAAGCCGGAACTCCGAATATTCCCGGAATTTTTGGCCTGCAAGCCGCCCTTAAATATTTGGAACAACAAGATATGGTTGAATTGCACGAACAAGCGTTAAGCCTAACGGAACGTTTTATAAACGGTGTAAAAAATATAGCCGGGATCAAACTGGTGGGACCCCAGACCATGCAAAACAGAACCGCAGTAGTGTCCTTGGATTTTCCGGGAAAAGACAATGGCATTATCGCCTATCATTTGGACAAAGAATACGGCATCATGGCCAGATCGGGCCTGCATTGCGCCCCTTCGGCTCACCAGACTCTGGGAACTTTTCCTCAGGGTACCCTTCGCTTCAGCTTTAACCATTTTAACACTGTCGAGCAAATTGACTACGCTCTAACCGCTTTACAAAGGCTTTTGCAGAAATAATGGATTAAAGGCTACATTAATTAAAATAACTTAAAATAAATTCACGAAAAGCCGCCACATTCGGCGAAAGAGGCTGGTTGCGATAAGTAACCAAGTAAAAGTTTCTGACCAGTTGCCAGTCCTCAATATCATAAGCCTTAAGAAGACCTAGCCGCAGGTCTTCTTGAACAGATAAGGAAGAGACTACCGCAACTCCCAAACCTTCTTTGACATTCTGGATTATGGCTTCAGTACTGTTCATTTCAGCAATGACCTTCAACGAATCAGGGTCCAGCCCCTTTTCCCGAAGCACCGTTTCGAATTCCCTCCTGGTTCCCGATCCCTGCTCCCGCAGAATAACCGGTTGTTCCAGTAAATCTTGCCAAGAAATGCTACGGTTTTCAGTCCATGCGGCAGGGTAATCGGAGGAAGCTATCAACACTAACTTGTCCTGAGCCAAAACCTCATACTCCAGTCTGTCTCCATCCAGCCGCGTGCCTACTATACCAATTTGGTATTTACGTCCGACTATTTCAGTGATTACTTCCATTGTTCCTGCCTGTTTAATCAAAAAACAGATGTTCGGATATTCTTTGTTGAATGCTTTAATAACTTTGGGCAACAAGTACTGACTCGGAATGGTCGAAGCTGCGATCTCCAGCCTGCCACCGATGTGTTTGCTGTATTTGTTCAGCAAAAATACTGCCTTATCCCTGGTTTCCAATAGATTTACCGCATATTGATAAAAAATGTCACCGGCTTTGGTCGGAATTACATCTCTGCTGGAACGGTCAAACAGCTTAAGACCAAGCTCATTTTCCAAGTCATTGATATGACTGCTGACAGTCGGCTGGGTTAGATAAAGCACTTTGCCGGCCCGCGAAAAATTTCGATAGCGATAAACAGCCACAAAAGCTTCTATTTGGCGAAAATCCATAGTTTACTCCTTACCCCAATAAAGAAATACCCTTCAATGAGCTTATTCCGCTCCGGAAGGGTTTTTTTGTTAACAATGGCCATAAATCTTTCTAATTTACTTCTCTACTTCAACTTACTTCTCTACTTCAACTTACTTCTCTACTTCAACAATATTTCCTTAATATTTCCTTTTATTACTTAGCCTGCAAATAGCCTTCCGCCTTCAGCAGTTCCGCAATCAGAACGGCTCCTCCGGCCGCTCCGCGCAGAACGTTGTGGGACAGGCACACAAATTTATAATCATAAATCTTGTCTTCTCTGAGCCTACCCATCGTAATTCCCATACCGTTGCCAAAATCCCTGTCCAGTTTGGTTTGGGGTCTGTCATCCTGTTCATAATACTTCATGAAGGGTTTTGGCGCGCTCGGCAAGTCCAGGATTTGCGGTTTGCCTTGGTAATTGTTCCACAGAGCTATTATTTCTTCTTTTGGCGGTTTCTTTTCAAAAGTCACAAATACGGCAGCCAAATGACCGTCGGTAACCGGCACCCGAATACACTGGGTAGTTATGACCGGCTCCTGAGCCAAGACAATAGCGCCATCTTGAATTTGTCCCCAAATTTTCAACGGCTCGTTTTCGCTTTTTTCTTCTTCACCTTTTATATAAGGAATTATGTTGTCCACCATCTCGGGCCATTCCGCAAAGTTCTTGCCCGCACCGGAAATAGCCTGATAAGTGCAGGCCAAAACCTGTTTCGGTTTGAATTCCCTTAAAGCATGGAGCGGAGGTACATAGCTCTGAATCGAACAGTTTGGTTTAACCGCTATAAAACCGCTTTTTGTTCCCAAACGTTTTCGTTGATGCTCAATGATCTGAAGATGATCGGAGTTTAGCTCCGGAATAACCATCGGAACATCCTGAACCAAACGGTTGGCCGAGTTGCAAGACACCACGGGAGTTTCCGCTTGAGCATACTTCTCTTCCAGCGCTTTCGTTTCTTCTTTGTTCATATCTACGGCGCAGAAAACAAAATCGACGCCTTCGCTGAATTCCAGAACATCGGAAGCGTTTTGAACTACAATGTCTCCTATTTTCTCCGGAATCTCCGTTTGGAGTTTCCATCTGCCTTCGACAGCTTCTCTATAGGTCTTGCCTGCCGATTGGGCACTGGCTGCAATCGCCGTTACTTCAAACCAAGGATGGTTGTGGAGCAGAGAGACAAGCCTTTGACCTACTAGCCCCGTCCCTCCTATTAGTCCAACTTTTAATTTTTTTACCATACCTTTCACATCCTTAAAAAATAATATTAATTCTATCTCAAAATATTATTTATTCAAGGTCTTCTTAACAAAGTATAATTCAATAAACTTTTCTCTGCAATGGTTCATTATGCCACTAAATGACAAAAAATACTGTATTACACAAAATGTGTTATTTTCAGAACATGAATAATACGATAGAATATTCAAGTAATGATCTGCTATTTTCAGGGGGGTAAAATATGTCTTACGTCCAACAAGTTCTTGACCAAGTAATTCAAAGAAATCCCAGTGAACCGGAGTTTCACCAGGCCGTGAAAGAAGTGCTGGAATCGTTGGCTCCGGTATTTGAACAAAGACCTCAATACGCTGAAGCAGGCATCTTGGAACGTATAGTTGAGCCGGAGCGCGTAGTAATGTTCCGGGTTCCGTGGGTGGATGACCAAGGCAAGGTCCACGTCAACCGCGGCTTCCGGGTCCAATTTAACAGTGCGCTCGGCCCGTATAAAGGAGGAATCCGCTTCCATCCTTCAGTTAACTTGGGTATTATCAAATTTTTAGGCTTTGAGCAAATTTTTAAAAACTCCTTAACCGGCATGCCTATAGGCGGAGGCAAAGGCGGCAGCGATTTCGACCCCAAAGGCAAATCCGAACAGGAAATTATGAGATTTTGCCAAAGTTTTATGACTGAACTTGCCCGTCATATCGGAGCGGATACGGATGTGCCCGCCGGGGATATAGGCGTAGGGGCCAGAGAAATAGGTTATATGTTCGGGCAATACAAAAAAATTAAAAACATCTACGAAGGCGTACTTACCGGCAAAGGCCTGACTTACGGCGGCAGTTTAGTCCGCACTGAAGCCACCGGCTATGGCCTAGTTTATTTCATGGAAGAAGCTTTAAAAGACAGAGGCGAAAGCTTCGAAGGTAAAACCGTCGTAATATCCGGTTCAGGCAACGTCGCCATCTACGCTACCGAGAAAGCCCAGCAATACGGAGCCAAAGTAGTGGCTCTAAGCGATTCCAACGGTTATATCTATGACAAAAACGGAATAGATTTGGACACCGTAAAACAAATAAAACTGTTAGAAAGAAAGAGAATTAAAGAATATGTGAAACATCATCCCGGCGCAGAATACCATGAAGGCTGTCTGGGTATCTGGAATGTCCCGTGTGATATAGCTCTGCCCTGCGCCACTCAGAACGAACTTAACGAAGAAGCCGCCAAAACCCTTGTCGCCAACGGATGCATAGCAGTCGGCGAAGGCGCGAACATGCCTTCAACCCCCGAAGCGGTAAGAGTATTCCAGCAAAACAATGTGATTTTTGGACCGGGCAAAGCCGCCAACGCCGGTGGTGTTGCTACTTCCGCCCTGGAAATGACTCAAAACAGCATGAGGCTGTCCTGGACTTTCGATGAAGTAGACTCCAGACTTAAACAAATTATGGTGAATATCTATAAGAACTCCAGTTCAGCAGCCAGAGAATTCGGTTTCGAAGGAAATCTGGTGGTTGGAGCCAATATCGCCGGTTTCTTAAAAGTAGCCGATGCGATGCTGGCCCAGGGCGTAATATAATGAAACGGAATCTTGCAAACGGCAAATGAATAATAAAAATTGTTAAACTATAAATTGTGCTAACAAATTTTTAAATCAAAACGGAGCTGCTGCCCAACGACAACTCGTCAAGAAATCGGGGCAGCAGCTCCTTCTTTAATCCCATTGCTGATAAATTTAATAACAATTTGGGCAGGTACAAAAAATCTCAGGAGAAAAGCGAATATATTAAGCCTGCGCTGTTTGTCTCTTACAAGCCATCACAGTATGTTTTAAAAGAATCATGGTCGTCACACTGCCAATTCCGCCGGGAACCGGAGTGATCGCTTTAACTTTATCCTTTACGGCCTCATAATCCACATCACCGCACATTTTTCCGTCTTCTGCTTCGTTGATACCTACATCAATTACAATGCTGTCCTGATGAACATATTTCTCATCTATGAATTTGGCTTTGCCTATCGCGGCCACCACAATATCGGCTTGCCGGGCAACACCGGGCAAATCTTGAGTTTTGGAATGGCAAACTGTAACAGTGGCGTTTTCCTGCAGAAGCATCATACTTAAAGGTTTGCCGACAACCATGCTCCTACCGATGACAACCACATTTTTACCCTGCAGTTCTATTTGATAATGCTTTAAGGTTTCGATAACCGCAGCCGGAGTGCATGGAACAAACCCACTGACATCCCCTTCGAAAACCTTGACCAAGTTCAGAGGATTCATACAGTCGATATCCTTAGCCGGATTAATAACATATTTAATTTTGTTTATATCAAGCTGTTTGGGCAAAGGCTGAAATATTAAAATTCCATGCACGGAATTGTCGTCATTGATTTGTTCCAGTACTTTTACAAATTCAGCCATGGTTATGTCTTGGCCCAGGTGATAGGTCTTAGTATGTATTCCGATAATGTCACAGTTTTTAATTATGCTTTTTTCGTAGTAAACATCATCAGGACGTTCCCCGACCCGAATAATTCCGAGGGTAGGGTTAATACCTGCAGCCTGAAGTTCGGCTATTTCTTGCAGAAGATTGTCTTTTAGAGTTTGAACGACGGGCTTTGAATTAAGAATTTGAGTCAACTCATTTCCCTCCTGTAATGGTCTTTTCTACCATTGCAAAGATCCGATCAGCTTTGTCCGCATAAACTCGAACAAGCTCTTCCAGTTCCGTTTCAACTTTTTGTTTTAATTCCTGATCTTTCATAATTTGGGTATTAATTAGCACATTAAGTTTGGCACCCTCCAGGGCCGCTTTGAGGAAGGCAACCCCTACCCCAACGTCACTGACCACCAGTCTGCTTCCTTTCACTGCCAGTTCTTCATGCAAGTCTATGGCCTTGGCACAGTACCGGGCTATCTCCAGAGGAACCAAAGTGGCTTTGACCAGGGCCTTTTGCAGGGCCTCTTCTTTAATCCGGGCCTCTTCCTCCGTATTTTTCGGCAGGCCATAGGCCTGGGAAAGGGGATAGAAGGCTTCGGCATCTTCCTGAACCAGTTCTTCCAGTCTGGTGATCAGTTCTTGCCCTTTCTCAATTATTTTTAAAATATCGGCTTCCACATCCTTATATTTTTTTTTGCCCACAGTCAAGTTTCCGACCATTAAACCCAGAGCCATACCCAAAGCTCCGACATAAGCGGAGGCTCCCCCACCGCCGGGCACAGGCTCCTTTGATGCCAGAACGGCCACAAATTCTTTGCAACTTTTCTCCAACATTTGGTACAACCATCTCCTTTTCTATTTTAATTATCTTATATCTCAAATTTCTTAGAAAATCTGCACGAAACTCCAATCTCCTTAAGCCTACCAAAAATCTGGCGATTTCGCTACCCTAAAAAAGACCGGAAATTCTGCCTGCGTTATCCACATCGATACTGATTGATAAATAAAAAAACAAGCCATCGGCTTAAGTCTTACGCATTTCCTCCTCAATGCTCTACATAGATCCTCGGCACTCTCTTGGATATTCCGCAAAGGATTTCGTAACTGATGGTGCCGATGCTTGCTGCCATTTGAGCGGCATCTATGGCCTGCTCGCCGTCTTTTCCAAGGATAGTTACAGTATCGCCCAATTTTACTCCCTGAATCCCGGTCACATCGACCATGGTCTGATCCATACAGATCTGGCCGATAATAACCGCTCTTTGACCTTTTAGCAACACTTCTCCGCCATTGGACAAAGCCCGTCTTAAACCGTCGGCATAGCCAATGGGCAAAGTGGCTACCCTGGTAGGATAGGCCGCAATAAAACTGCGATTATAACTCACACTCTCGCCTTTGCCGATAGTTTTCAAATGAATAATACGCGCCTTTAACGACATAACAGGTTCAAACTCTTCACCTATACCCTTGGCAGGAGGTAGTCCATACAATATTATGCCCGGACGACACAGTTCATAGTGGCTTTGAGGCAAACGCAATACCGCTGCAGAATTGGCGGCATGTCGGATAGGTATTTTAATACCCTCGGACCACAGCTTATGGTACAATTCATCAAAAATTTGAAGCTGCTTATGAGCATAACCCAAATCAGGATTGTCAGCCGTAGCCAAATGGGTGTATATTCCTTCGATAAACAAGTTCGGCAGTTTGGCGATTCGCTTGATATCTTCGAAAGCGTTCTCTCGAAAGCCAATCCTGCCCATACCGGTATCTATTTTAAGGTGCAAGCGGGCGTTTTTTTGCAATTTTGTAGCTGCCGCGGAAAGAGCTTCCGCTTGCTCGAACTGACACACTTCAGGAATAATATCCTGTCGAACCAAAATTTCGGAATACTCAGGTAAAGTCGGTCCAATAACCATTATTGTAAGATCCGGGTAGTGTCGGCGTAACACCAACGCTTCTTCCAGGAAGGCCACGCCAAAACGTTTTATCCCTTCTTCCCGCAGAGCCCCGACAACTGCCACTGCTCCGTGGCCGTAAGCATCTGCTTTGACAATTGGCATTATTTCGCTGTCAGTGTACTGTTTTATTCTTCGCAAGTTACGTTTGAGCGCTGCTAAATTAACTTCTGCCCAAACCGGTCGAAAAATTTTCATACTATAACTCCCTATTGTTCCAGTTCTTTACGACTTTTTGGCAAATAGTCTGCCACTTCCGAAGCTACGAATCCGGCTAATCCGTATTGCTCTTTCAAGATATCGGCTGCTCGCCCATGCAAGTAAACTCCGAGACAAGCGGCCCCGAGCGGAGGAACTCCTTGAGCGATCCAAGCCGCGATGCTCCCGGTGAGTACATCCCCTGTCCCTCCGGAGCCTAAGCCCGCATTTCCGGTTGTATTTATAAATACTCTGCCGTCAGGGGAGGCGATAATCGTTCCGGCCCCCTTCAAAACTACGATGGCACCCCATTCCAAAGACTTGGAAAGGGCTATTTCCAGACGATTGGCTTGAACTTCGCCGGCTGTACATCCACAGAGCCTGGCCATTTCCCCGGGATGCGGAGTCAGTATCAGATTGCCCTTGCCTTTTCTCAACTCCAACAGGGATGTGTTTCGGGAAATAAGGTTTAACGCGTCCGCATCCAAAATTACCGGGATATCCGTTTCTTTTAGTATATTCTCAATGACGCGCAGAAATGATTCCTCTTGCTTCAATCCAGGACCGACAGCACAGACATTTGCCTGTCGGACCTTCTCCTCTATCAGTGACCAAGAATTGTCGGTCAACACTTCGTAATCCTTAACCGGCCAAACAGTGGCCTCAATTACTCCTAAATCCACTGTCTCCACTATAGCTTCCGGCACGACGATTTGGACCAGACCGGCTCCGGAACGACAGGCCGCTCTGCCGGCAAGTACAATCGCGCCGCTCATCCCAATTGAGCCTCCGACCAACAGTACTTTACCGTGGGTTCCTTTATGGCCGTGGGGATGGCGAGCCGGAATCAAGGGGCTAACGATATCGGGAGTAAGGGCATAAGCAAAAATACGCTCTTCCGCAATCACGTTCTCCGGAATAGAAATCTGATCAACTATCAGTCTGCCGGTATAGAGCGGTCCTTCACCCAAAAAATGGCCCAATTTAGCCAAACCAAAGGTAACGGTAATATCTCCCTTAACCGCTATATTATGTACCCTTCCGGTATCAGCTTCCAAGCCGCTCGGAATATCAACACAAACCACGGGTACTTCTGCTTTATTAAGATCATCTATATAACCGGCTATTAATTCGGGTACCTCGCCTTTGAACCCTGTGCCAAAAATGGCATCAACGGCAACATCCGCTTGCCTCAAGGCCAGTTTGAAAAGGCGAATCTGTTTTTCATCCTCCACTGCTACTATTTTGCCGCCCATATTTTGGAACAAATTATAATTTGTTTTGGCATCACCGCTAAGGGTGCTCGGATTGGCAAATAAAAATACCGTAACTTCCATTTCCAGCACACTCAACTGTCGAGCTATTGCTAAACCGTCACCTCCGTTATTTCCTTTGCCGACGAGTATGACGGCTTTCCTGCCGCGTAAAGTCTTATTTCGATCGTCAGATAAAAGCCCTTTTATCCCTCTGACTACAGCCAGCGCCGCATTTTCCATCAGGACAATGCCCGGTATCCCGAAAGTATTTATAGCCCTGGCATCTATGTTACGCATTTGAGCCGCGCTCACCAGCCGCATGGCCAATCCCTCCTTCGCAAACTTCCATGGACTTGAACTATACCCGCCTCTTCATTATAGCTTAGACTTTTGCCGGACAAAAGAAAAAATCCTTAAGTTTAAGGATTTGGCTGTTTTACAGCAACATTATCGCAACTGCTATAGCATTATCTTTACTGTGAGCCAAGCTGATGGTTATTTTTTTCCCTCCTTTGGCCCGGAGAACCTGCTTAGCTTTAGTGCTTAAAATAACCTGCGGTTGTCCCGATTCGTCGGCTAAAATTTCTATGTCCTGCCAACTCAGGCCCTTTAAGCCCGTGCCCAATGCTTTAAGCACCGCTTCCTTGCCGGCAAACCTGGCCGCGTAAGAGGAAATATCTTTATCTTTTAAAGCTTCCAACTCGGTAGGCGTAAACAATCGGCTGAGCAAACGGGGTTGGCGTTTGCAAGCCCGCTCAAATCTGGAAATCTCGATAATATCAATACCGGGATACATCTAAGCCTCCACTACCATTTGCTCTTTAATTGGTTCTTTAACTCTGGAATAGGGCAATCTCATGCTGACGGTGGTACCTACGCCGGGGGTACTCTGAACCGTTAACCCATACTCTGGCCCGTACAAACCACGCAAACGGGCTTGAACATTGGCTAGGCCAACCCCGTTGCCCGAACCGGCAGCCGGTGTAAAAATGTCTTTGAGTTTGTCCGGCTCTATACCGACTCCGTCATCGATCACTTCAACCAACAATTCCAAAACTCCTGTCGGAGATTCAATCTTATATACCCTAATTAAAACCGTTCCATTGGTTAGTTTCGGGACAATACCATGTTTAACGGCATTTTCTACCAACGGTTGGATGCTCAGCCTGGGAACTTCCGCATCCATTAAAGCCCGCGGAATCTCCGTCCGGATTTTGAGCTTGCGACCAAACCTGGCCTTTTCCAGGACCAGATAATTATTGACGAACTCCATTTCTTCTTTCAGCGATATTAAAGAAGCTTTAGATTTAAGAGCTTTACGGAAAAATTCCGACAAATGAATCAGTAACCTGCGAGCCCTGTTCGGATTGGAACGGCTTGTAGCGATTATGGTATTAAGCACATTAAAGAAAAAGTGCGGATTTATCTGAGCTTGCAGCGCGTCCAGTCTGGCCTCGGTAACCAAAGTCGCTTGCCGGTCCAGTTCAGCCAACTCTACCTGCAGGCTTAGAATCTGTCCCATGCCCAAAGCCAAGCGTATTAAATCGGGAGACATCTTGCCGTTTTTGGTCTCATAAAGCTTAAAGGTACCCACTACTTTGCTCCGACTGACCAGCGGCACGATTACCGCCGCAGCCAAAGGACAATCGCATTCGTTGGCCTTAGGGCAATTCAGCTCTTGCTGAGTTTGCACAATTTTAGGTTTACCTGTCCTGATTACTTCTTTGGTCGCTTCGGTCAGAATTTTATCCCCGGGATGATGGCGATCGCAACCGGCTCCGAGGTAAGCCAGTTGTTTCTCGCAATCCGTTATGGAAACCGCCGCAACCTGGGAAATGTCTTTAATTATTTTGCCAATGGCTTCGGCTGTGTGCTCATTTAGACCGCTGCGCAAATAAGGTAGAGTTTCATGGGCAATTTCAACGCTTAAATCAGCCCTTCTGACAGAGTCCTGCGGTTGTATTCTTTTCTCAAGAACGGTCAAATACTGAAGCAAAAGACCGGTATTCAGAAGGAAAAAGGCGGTAAATAGCAGCGTGCTGCGCACAATCAGACCAATTACAATTTCGACCATAACTATGGCCAGTATTATAATTTTTACCTTTTTACCAGATAGCATAACGCCTCTTTCCATCCTCCAACCCCTTTATCTCACTGCTCTTTTTTTCCGGTCAACAGATTTTCTACTTTCTTTAAACCCACACCGCTGCTTACAACCAACAAAATATCTCCGGCCTGTAGGACTTTATCCGCCTCCGGTGAAAAAATCTCCATTCCGTTACGCACAACCCCTACCACTGTAGCGCCGGTGATCTCTCTGAGCTTTAATTCTCTTAGTGTATGTCCTTCCGCCGGAGAATTGGCTTGGACCTCTATCTCTGCCACATCATTCCACCGTGAAATAAATCTATCGGCATAACTGGTAATCTTATTTAGCAATACATCAAGCTGTCTGTCAATTTCGCGTCTTTTATCCATCAGCATCTTAAGTTCTTCCATAAAAGCTTGAATCTCATTTTTGACATTGAAGGAACGCAGAAACTTTTCGGCGTTTATTTTGGAGGCGACAATAATGCCGACCCCTTGTCTGACTTCAACTACCCCTTCACTTTGCAGTATGGCAATTGCTCGGCGAATTGTCTCAGGGGAAACATTAAACCTTCCGGCCAAAGTAGACCTTCCATGGATTTTTTCTCCCTCGCGATATTCCCCTAAAACTATCGCATGGGCAATTTGCTCAGCAATCTCTTGGTATCTTGCCTGTTCCAAGTTTTATCCCTTGCCTTCCAATAATTTTAATATTCTTCAAAATGTATATTACTATGAATTAAAAAATAATCAAGCAATTAAACTACTATAAACAAATTATTATATAACAATTTGAAAAAATAAACAGTTCTCTGAATAAATTTAATCAGCAAAGTGCTGAAAAGACTTGGCAAAAAAAATTTTTTAAAATATTTTTAAATATCTTGACACGTGCCAACTTTTCATGTTAGTATTGGTTGTCAGTTAAATTAATTTGTTTTTTGCTTGAAAGGAGGATGACTGATATGGCTCTGGATTTTTCCAAACGGGAAAATGAGTTGCGTACGTACTCTCTACAAAGGGCGGAAGAATTAAAGAAGCGCATTGAACCATATTTGGAAAAGAGTAAGGATATCAAAACCGGATTTAACCAAGCAGATTTTTATGCAGCCCAGAAACAGAAAATCCTCCGTTATTTCAAGGCTACCGAAGAAGATTGGGAAGACTGGCGTTGGCAAATGAAACATCGGATATCCGATGTTGATACGTTAAGCACAATTTTTGAGCTAAGCGAAGAACAGAAACAAGAAATTCTTAAAGTAGGTAAAACATACCGCTGGGCAGTTTCACCCTATTACCTCAGTTTAATGGATTTTTCCGATCCAAAGGACCCGATTATACTCCAAGGTATTCCGAGCATAGCGGAACTGCAGGATGAAGAAGGCGAAGAAGACCCAATGGGTGAAGCTTACACCTCGCCTGCGCCTTGTATAACCAGACGTTACCCTGACAG
>Ga0134099_1001626_pt1 | contig 20689 bp, 14 predicted proteins | sample 10_taG_2_FD_105482 | JGI IMG/M metagenome (GOLD analysis project Ga0134099, IMG submission 105482) | Switchgrass degrading microbial communities from high solid loading bioreactors in New Hampshire, USA - 10_41_5_180_A2 metaG | ecosystem: Engineered > Bioreactor > Semi-continuous > Anaerobic >...
AGGGCGGCCGCCGGCTTCACCAAGTAGAAGAGGCAACAGACGCATTCGGCGCCAATTCATGAACCAAAATCATACAGAACACTTTTGGAAGTGCGACGTACCCACTTTCACTTGACAGACCCCTCCAGCATTTAGCTTTTGACAACGGGCAGGGCGTTTTGCTATACTCTCTGTTGCGGGATCGTCGGGGTGTGGCGCAGTCTGGTAGCGCGCCTGCTTTGGGAGCAGGATGTCGCAGGTTCAAATCCTGTCACCCCGACCATTTCTGGCTCGCGCAGGGGCCGGCACACAAGTGCGGGTGTAGCTTAGTGGTAAAGCTCCAGCCTTCCAAGCTGGCGACGAGGGTTCGATTCCCTTCACCCGCTCCACACCGTTTGACTCAAGGGCGAAACCTCTTCGTCCTTTTTTACTCTTGCGTGGGAGCCGGCCCCTGCAGTGCCGCCACCTCGCTACTTGTGCTGCGGTCTGCCCTGTGCTAAACTAACCTGTGCTGTACAGGCGCCTGTAGCTCAGGGGATAGAGCAACCGCCTTCTAAGCGGTTGGCCGCAGGTTCGAATCCTGCCAGGCGCACCACGGTTTTTTCGCTTGCAGGTTGGTGACACACGCTGACCGTAGCTCAGCTGGTTAGAGCGCCAGATTGTGGCTCTGGAGGTCACCGGTTCGAATCCGGTCGGTCAGCCCATACACTGGGGCGTAGCCAAGTTGGTAAGGCACGGGACTTTGACTCCCGGATTCGTAGGTTCGAGTCCTGCCGCCCCAGCCATAGCGGGAGGCTCCCGCCCTGGCGGGGGTCTTGCCCTGTCGGGCCATTAGCTCAGTGGCAGAGCACCCGCCTTTTAAGCGGGGTGTCGTTGGTTCGAATCCAACATGGCCCACCAAATCGCACCCTCCGCACCCGGCGGAGGGTGCGACTTCATTGTCGGGTACAGGTGTGATCCCATCACCTTGCTGCCGGCTGAAAAACTGTACGGCCCTGCAGCTGGCCCGGTCAGACGGAGACTGATGAGACGCAGCGGATGTCCCCAAGCAGCCGCTTCAGGGCGGCCCTTCGATGCCACATGGTGAATAGAGCGTGCCATCGCCTGCACACCCTATGTGCGAGCAAAGGAGCGGTGGCGACGTGTTCATTGCGAGACTACTGGTGATCATCGGCGCCCTCAACTGGGGCCTGATCGGACTCTTCGGGTTCGACCTGGTTGCCTTTCTGTTCGGCGGCCAGATGTCGGTGGTATCCCGGATTGTCTACACGGCCGTGGGGATCGCCGGCGCCGTGCTCATCGGCGACCTGGTCGCGACCCGCCAGCGGACGTGACCCAACCGGGCTGCGCGCACCTCCGGTTCTCACCGGAGGTGCGCCTTGTCTTTGCTCACGGTACCGCCGCCCCTGTCGCTCCTCCCGCAGGCGCAGCGTTCCCGGGACCGGCCCCGGTGGCAGGGCAACGCCGAAAGAGAGAGAATTATATCAGTAATTCAACGCGCTTCGGGGAGGACAGCCCGCATGTCCGGTGGTCGTGCGCAGGTGATGGTTGTTGGAACCTATCACATGGACAACCCCAACCTTGACTACGTGAAAAGCAACTATAAGGACGTTTTGGATGAGAGGGTGCAGGAACAGATCCGGGACGTGGTGGCGCGGCTCTTGCGCTACCGGCCCACGCACGTGGCGGTGGAGGTCGAGCCCGGTCGGATACAGGCGTTGCAGGCGCGCTACGAGGCGTACCGCGCCGGCCGCCTGGAACTGGGCCGCAACGAGATCGACCAGCTGGGCTTTCGCCTGGCCGAACGAATGGGCCACTCTCGCATCTACGGGATCGACTACAGCCTTGACCTGGACTTCGAGGCCGTTCTGTCAACGGCAGCCAGGCAGGGCATGACCCGATTTCTGGCCTCGTTCGAGCGCCTCACCGGCGAGGTGCGGGAGGCACAGGAGAGGGCGGAGTTGGAGGGAGGGGTTCTGGGGCTGCTCCGTTACCTCAACTCCGCCGATCACGACGCCCTGCACGGGGTGTACATGCAGATCGCCGCCGTGGGGGCGGGCGAGTCCTACGTGGGCGCACAGCTGGTTGCGGACTGGTACAGGCGGAACCTGTTCATGTTCAGCCATATCGCGGGCCTGCCCCAGCGCGACTCGGACCGGGTCCTGGTGCTGGTCGGTGCGGGTCACCGGCCGCTGCTCCGGCAGTTCATCATGCACTCGCCCGACCTGGAGTACGTGGACCCGCTTCCGTACCTGAGTTAGGGGGCCCGGAACCGCACCCGTGCCCGGGCCTGGCTTGCCGGTGACTGCCGGCCGGCGACAAGACCGCGAACAGCATGCAAATGGGCTGCAGGGATCGAACCCTGCAGCCCTTGTCTCTCCACGTGGTGCGAGAGAGGGGACTTGAACCCCTACGCCTTGCGGCACAAGATCCTAAGTCTTGCGCGTCTGCCAGTTCCGCCACTCTCGCAGGAAACAGACCGCAACTGTAATGTTACTGCACGGTCCGCAGCCCTGTAAAGGCCCACCCATGAGTAGTGCGAGTGGTGGAGACTGGCATGGCGTGGCGGCGGGATGGCGCAAGCTGCGCGGGCGACGCGGCTCACGGGTTAGATCGTCGCGTCCTTGTCCAGAATGGGCAACTGGGGCTTCAGGACGTCAGGATACTTGATGCCGGCGCCAGTGTTCAGCAGCACCACCCGGTCTTCGGGCTGCAGCCAGCCCTGCCGGCGGAGGATGCGGGCGGCGCCCACCAGCGATGCGCCCTCGGGGCAGATGAAGAGGCCTTCGCAACGGCTGATCTGCCGCAGGCCCCAGAGGGTGTCCTCGTCGGGAACGGCGACGCAGGTGCCGCCGGTCGCCCGGACGGCCTCCAGCACGAGGAAGTCGCCCAGCGCCTTGGGCACGCGGATGCCCTGGGCCACGGTGTGCGCGTCCTCCCACTTCTCCGAGACGTCTTTGCCCTCCTGATAGGCCTTGACGATCGGGGCGCACCCGGCCGCCTGGACGGCCACCAGGCGCGGCATCTTCACGTTCTCCGGCAGCCAGCCCATCTGGACCATCTCGCGGATGGCCTTGTAGATGCCGATGATGCCGACGCCGCCGCCGGTGGGATACAGGATCACGTCCGGCAGCGTCCAGCCCAGCTGCTCGGCGATCTCGTAGCCCATGGTCTTCTTGCCCTCGATGCGGTACGGCTCCTTGAGGGTGGCGGCCTCGAACCAGCCGTGGGCCCCGGCCGACCGGGCGATGATCGCGCCGGCGTCGGTGATCTGGCCGCGCACCATGTACGCGTCGGCGCCCACTGCGGCGGCTTCCAGTACGCTCATGGCCGGGGCGTCGACCGGCATGATGAGGGTGACCTCGACCCCGGCGCGGGCGCCGTAGGCGGCCCAGGCGCCGCCGGCGTTGCCGTTGGTCGGCATGGCGACCTTCCGGATGCCCAGCTCCTTCGCCCGGCTCATCCCGACGGCGGCGCCGCGCGCCTTGAAGGTGCCGGTGGGGTTCACCCCCTCGTCCTTCAGCATCAGGTTCGGCAGGCCCAGGGCCTCGCCCAGCCGGGGCACGGGAAGCAGCGGCGTCATGCCCTCGCCCAGGGTGACGATGTTCTCCGCGCTTCGGACGGGAAGGACTTCCCGGTAGCGCCACAGGCTGGAGACCCGGCCTGTGAGATTCTCGGGACGCACCGCAGCTCCGGCATTCTTCAGGTCGTAGCGGACCAGCAGGGGCCCCCCGCACTCGCAGAGGTTGATCACCTGGTCCGGATCGTAGGTCTTGTGGCAGCGGGAGCATTCCAGGTGCGTCATGTACGTCATGCCACTCGCCTCCAGTTTGGTGATTGGGCAGCTTTTCGCCCCTCATGCACACGCCTGTCTTCGCCGTCTGCCGTTTCCATACCTATGAACCTGAACGAATACCCACGGCGGTGCGACCTTCGCGTCGCCCCACCGAGTGGACCGGAGCGGCGGCAAGATCGCGGTCTGATGCGTCTGCACGACAGTTTTCGCCGCAAGCGACGCGGAGCCGGGCCAGAGGCGCACCGTCGCCCCGGCCGGAGGCGGTGGTGCAGCTCGTCCACCGGTTCCCGCCGGCCCGCGCGAGGACCTGCCGAACCTCGTCGCGGCCTGGGTGCGTCTTATAGTAGGCAGACGAGGTTCGTTGTCCCTGCGGCGGGCGCATGGTATAATAACCAAGTTGCAACCGTGCAACCTGACTGAAGACGAAGTATGTGGCCGACGGGGCCACGTACTGGATAATCGAGGGGGAAACCAGATGAAGGCGACCTGGGACAAGTTAGAAAACAACTGGATGCAGTTTGAAGTCGAGGTGGATGCCTCCGAATTCTCCAAGTCGATCGAGGCTGCGTTCAGGAAGCTGAACCAGCAGGTCACCATCCCCGGCTTCCGCCGTGGGAAGGCGCCACGGTTCATCTTCGAGCGCATGTACGGCAAGGAGGCGCTTGTCCAGGAAGCGGTCGAGCGGCTTCTCCCCCGGGCGTACAGCGAGGCGGTGGAGCAGGGGCAGATCGAGCCGATTGACCAGCCGGAGATCGAGGTGGTCCAGGCCGAGGAGGGCCAGCCCTTCATCTTCAGGGGGAAGGTGCAGGTCACCCCGGAGGTCACCCTGGGCCGGCTCTCAGGCTTCGGCATTGAGAAAACCGTGCCCGCAGTCACCGACGAGCAGGTAGAGGAGCAGATCAACGCCCTGCGGGAGCGCCTGGCCACCCTCGTTACCGATGAGGCCGGCGAGGTGGTTCAGGGCAGCTTCGCCGTCATCGACTTCGAGGGCTTCGTGGACGGCGAGCCCCTGGAGGGCGGCAAGGGCGAGGGCTATACCCTCGAGGTGGGCTCGAAGACGTTCATCCCCGGTTTCGAGGAGGGGCTGCTGGGGGCGAAGGTCGGCGAGACCCGCGAGGTGAACGTCACCTTCCCGGAGGACTACCGGCCGGAGCATCTGGCCGGCAAGCCGGCCGTCTTCAAGGTGACGGTGCACGAGGTCAAGAAGAAGGAACTGCCCGAGGTAAACGACGAGTTCGCCCAGCAGGTGAGCCCGTTCAAGACCGTGGAGGAACTTCGGGCTGACATCAAGAATCGTCTCACTGAGGCAGCGGAGGCCAGCGCGGAACAGGAGTTCCGGCAGCAGATCGTGGATGCCGTCACCGACGAAGCGGCGGTGGATGTGCCCGACGTGCTCGTGCACGACAAGATCCACGAGATGATCCGGGACTTCGAGATCCAGCTGGCGCAGCAGGGCTTCACGCTGGAGCAGTGGCATGCAGTGACGGGCAAGTCCCACGAAGACCTGCACACCGAGCTCCGGCCCCGGGCGGAGCGGTCCGTGAAGACCGCCCTCGTGCTGGCGGCCGTGGCGAAGAAGGAAGGGCTGACGGTCGCCGACGCCGAGATCGAGGCCGAGTTCGACCGGCTGCTGGCCCTCTACCCGAACCAGAAGGCCGAGGTGCAGAAGCTCCGCCGGAACGAGGCATACCGGGCCCGCGTGCGTGAGGACCTGCTGACCCAGAAGGCCATCGACCACCTGGTAGCGCTTAACACCGCTGCCTGATCCGGCCAGTTCCGGTATAGATGGTGGGTAGAGGAGGTCAGACTATGAGCTACCTGATTCCGTACGTGATCGAGCAGACCAATCGCGGCGAGCGGGCCTACGACATCTACAGCCGTCTGCTGAAGGATCGCATCATCTTCCTGGGTACGCCGATCGACGATCAGGTGGCCAACGTCGTGATCGCCCAGCTCCTCTTCCTGGAAAGCGACGATCCCGACAAGGACATCAACCTGTACATCAATTCGCCCGGCGGCTCGGTCAGCGCGGGCATGGGCATCTACGATGCAATGCAGCACATCAAGTCGCCGGTGAATACGACTGTCGTGGGGATGGCGGCATCCATGGGCGCACTGCTCCTGGCGGCCGGCACGGGGAAGCGTTACGCTCTGCCCAACGCCCGGGTGATGATCCATCAGCCTCACCTGGAAGGTGTGGGCGGACAGGTTACCGACATCGAGATTACCGCTCGGGAGGCTATCAAGACCAAGCAGATGATGGCCGAGATCCTCGCCAAGCACACGGGCCAGTCGGTGGAACGCATTCTGGCGGACACCGAGCGCGACCGGTGGATGTCGGCGCAGGAGGCGAAGGCCTACGGCCTGGTCGATGAGGTGCTACACCCCAGGGATAAGGCGAGCCGCTCCGCACGCTAACGAAAAGGGGTGGGGGAATGTTCAAGTTCACCGGTGAGGACAAGGGCCAGCTCAAGTGCTCGTTCTGCGGCAAGTTCCAGGACCAGGTGAAGCGGCTTGTCGCAGGGCCGGGTGTCTATATCTGCGACGAGTGCATTGAGCTCTGCAACGAGATCATCGAGGAAGAGCTCAGCGAAGAAGTCGATTTCGAACTCAAGGACGTTCCAAAGCCGGCCGAGATCAAAGCGATTCTCGACGAGTACGTCATCGGGCAGGAGCGCGCGAAGCGGACGCTGGCGGTTGCAGTGTACAACCACTACAAGCGCATCAACCTGGGGAACAAGCTGGACGACGTGGAACTGCAGAAGTCCAACATCGTCATGCTCGGCCCCACGGGCTCCGGCAAGACGCTGCTTGCGCAGACCCTGGCCAAGATCCTGAACGTGCCCTTCGCCATCGCCGATGCGACGTCACTCACCGAGGCAGGCTATGTGGGTGAGGATGTGGAGAACATCCTGCTCAAGCTGATCCAGGCCGCCGACTACGACATCGAGAAGTCCGAGCGGGGCATCGTCTATATCGACGAGGTCGACAAGATTGCCCGCAAGTCGGAGAACCCGTCGATCACCCGTGATGTGTCCGGCGAGGGTGTACAGCAGGCGCTGCTCAAGATCCTGGAGGGCACGATCGCCTCGGTGCCACCCCAGGGTGGCCGGAAGCACCCGCACCAGGAGTTCATCCAGATCAACACCACCAACATCCTCTTCATCTGCGGCGGCGCCTTCGAGGGCATCGAGAAGATCATCGCCAACCGCATCGGCAAGCGGGGCATGGGCTTCGGCGCCGATATCCGCTCCAAGAAAGAGGAGAACGTCGGCGAACTGCTGAAGCAGATTCTGCCCGAAGACCTCCTCAAGTTCGGGCTGATTCCGGAGTTCGTCGGCCGGCTGCCGGTTATCGTCACGCTGGATGCACTGGACGAGGACGCACTGGTGCGCATCCTCCTCGAGCCGAAGAACGCCCTGGTCAAGCAGTATCAGAAGCTGCTGGCGATGGACAACATCGAGCTCGAGTTCAAGGAAGACGCCGTGCGGGCGATCGCCAAGGAGGCGCTGCGCCGGAACACCGGCGCCCGCGGCCTGAGGGCGATCATCGAGGACATCATGATGGACGTGATGTACGAGGTGCCCTCCCGCACCGACGTCACGAAGTGCATCATCACCAAGGACGTGGTGCTGAAGAAGGAGGAACCGCTCCTCGTCACCACCACCGAAGGCAAGGCGCGGCGCACGAAGAAGGAAGAGTCCGCCTGACGTTCAGCAAGACAGCGCCCCGGCGGTTGCACGGCCGGGGCGCTTTGCTGTCTGCCGCCCGGGGAGAATCCCCATGCCTGTCGCTCACCTCCTTCAAGTGCGGAACGTTCATCCAGCATTCTGACCCGCCGGCGGGCGGAATACTAGCCAGAGCAGCGGCAGCGCGCTGCGGCGAGATGCGGCTGAACGCGCCAAGACGGTGTAGGAGGAGGTTTCGCAGCATGGCCCTGGGCGGCATTCTCACGCTGATTCACCTGCTCTTCGCCATCGTGATCGGCCTCTACTTCTGGAACCTGCTCCGGAGCCAGCAGGGCAGCCGGCTCGCGGTGGAGCGCGAGTCCCGCAAGGAGCTGGAGAGGCTCAGGCGGATGAGGGCCATTCGGCTGACGGAGCCCCTGTCCGAACTGACCCGCCCCGCCAGCTTCGACGAGATCGTCGGCCAGCAGGAGGGGCTGAAGGCCCTGCGTGCGGCCCTCTGCGGGCCCAACCCGCAACACGTCATCATCTACGGGCCCCCTGGCGTGGGCAAGACGGCCGCCGCCCGGCTGGTGCTGGAGGAGGCCAAGCGTAACCCCGCGTCGCCCTTCCGGCCCGACGCGGCCTTCGTGGAGATCGACGCCACCTGTGCGCGCTTCGACGAGCGGGGAATCGCAGACCCGCTGATCGGTTCCGTGCATGACCCCATCTACCAGGGCGCGGGGCCGCTGGGGTTGGCGGGCATCCCGCAGCCCAAGCCCGGCGCCGTGACCCGGGCCCACGGGGGCGTGCTGTTCATCGACGAGATCGGGGAGCTCCACCCCGTGCAGCTCAACAAGCTCCTGAAGGTGCTGGAGGACCGCAAGGTCCACCTGGAGTCGGCCTACTTCAGCCCGGAGGACCCCAACATGCCCTCGCACATCAAGGACATCTTCGAGCACGGCCTGCCCGCGGACTTCCGCCTGGTGGGCGCGACCACCCGCCTGCCCCACGAGATCCCGGCGGCGATCCGCTCTCGCTGCATGGAGATCTTCTTCCGCCCGTTGCTTCCCGATGAGGTGGCCGAGGTGGCCCGGCGGGCGGCGGCCAAAATCGGGTTCAGCCTGGAGCCCGGCGCCGTGGACGTGATCCAGCGCTACGCCACCAACGGGCGGGAAGCGGTGAACATCGTGCAGATCGCCGCAGGCGTCCTGTGGGGCACGGGCCAGTTCACCATCCCCCGGTCCGAGGTGGAGTGGGTGATCAACTCCGGGCAACTCCAGCCCCGGCCCGACAGGCGGGTTCCTGCCAGGCCGCTGGTGGGCTGCGTGAACGGCCTCGCAGTGAGCGGTCCGAACATGGGGCACCTGCTCGAACTGGAGGCGGCCGTGCGCCCGGCCAAATCGCCCGGTCAGGGCGTGGTCACCGTGACCGGTGTGGTGGACGAGGAGGAGGTGGGCGGATACGGCCGCACCATCCGGCGCAAGTCGATGGCCAAGGGCTCGGTGGAGAACGTACTCACCGTGCTGAAGCAGTACCTGGACGTGGATCCCCGCGACTACGATATCCACGTGAACTTCCCGGGCGGGGTGCCGGTGGACGGGCCGAGCGCCGGCGTGGCCATCGCGACCGCAATCTACAGCGCGTTTATCGGCCGCCCGGTGGACAACCGCGTCGCCATGACGGGCGAGGTCTCCATCCGGGGCCTGGTGAAGCCGGTAGGCTCCGTGGTGGCCAAGGTGGAGGCGGCCCGCCAGGCCGGGTGCACCCGGGTGCTGATCCCGCAGGAAAACTGGCAGGAGGCATTCCGGGACCTGCCCGGCATCCGCGTGGTGCCGGTGTCGCACCTGGACGAGGTGTTCGCCCTCGCCTTCGCTGTTCAGGCCGAGCCTGAGGTGGCCGAGGCGGCGAAAGCGCTGCCGGAACCCCTGCCGGCGCCTGCGCTGGAACTTCCCATCCCGCAACCGGCCGTCTCGCTGTCGGGCGGCGAGTGCTGACGCAGCAGGGCCGCCGACCGGCTCACACCTGCGCATGCTCCGCCCTGTGCGGGTGAAAGCTAAGTCCCGTTCGGCTTCCGCCCCGAGAGGCGCACCTTTGGTGCGGAATGATCGTCTTAATATAGCATTACACTGACGCACGGGTGCCGCTACAGGGCGGAAGCCGGTGGCCGGCGTGGTTTGATATGATAGAATCGGAACGCGAGCTACTGCCAGGAGGTGAGACCGGTGGCCCAGAAACGCTCGGAGCAGCTGCTGAGCCTGCCCTTGCTGCCGCTCAAGGGGCAGATCGTCTTCCCGACCATGATCGTTCCGCTCGAGGTCGGCCGCGAGAAGTCCATGCGTGCGGTGGAGCAGGCGATGAACGAGGGCCGGCGGATGGTCCTCGCGATGCAGAAAGACGCCAAGAACGAGACGCCGACGCCCGACGACATCTACCTGGTGGGCACGCTTGTGGAGATCAAGCAGGTGGTCAAGGTTCCCGGCGGTACGTTCAAGGTCGTGTTCGAGGGCCTTTCCCGGGCGCGCATCGACCACTACGTCTTCGAAGATCCCTACTTCCGGGTGGCCGTGGTTGAGGTGCCCGACGAGGTCAGCCGGAGCGCAGAGGCCGAAGTGCTGATGCGCATGGTGATAAACCAGTATGAGCGATATGTGAAGTCCTCCAAGAAGGTGCCGCCGGAGTCGCTGGTGACGGCGGTCCAGATCGAGGAACCCGGCCGGCTGGCGGACACGGTGGCGGCTTACCTCACGACCCTGGACCTGAAGGACAAGCAGGCCGTGCTCGAGGCCTTCGACGTGGTGGAGCGGCTCGAGCGCGTCTCCGACATCCTCACCCGCGAGATGGAGGTCCTGGACCTCGAGCGGAAGATCAACGTGCGCGTGCGCAAGCAGATGGAGAAGTCGCAGCGCGAGTACTACCTGCGCGAGCAGATCAAGGCCATCCAGAAGGAGCTGGGCGAGCGCGACGACCGGGGCACCGAGGCGGAGATCTTCCGGCAGAAAATCGAGGAGCTGGGCCTGCCCGACGAGGTGAAGGAGAAGGCCCTCCGCGAGGTCGACCGGCTCGAGAAGATGCCTCCCATGGCCGCCGAGGCCGTGGTGGTGCGCAACTACCTCGAGTGGATCACCAGCCTGCCCTGGTCCGTCACCACCGAGGACCAGGTGGACCTGAAGAAGGCAGAGGAGATTCTCGAGAGCGAGCACTACGGCCTGAAGAAGCCGAAGGACCGCATCCTCGAGTACCTGGCCGTGCGCAAGCTGGTTTCCAAGATGAAGGGACCCATCCTCTGCCTGGCGGGACCGCCGGGCGTGGGCAAGACCTCCCTGGCCAAGAGCGTGGCCAACGCCCTGGGCCGCAAGTTCGTGCGAATGTCCCTGGGCGGCGTGCGCGACGAAGCCGAGATCCGGGGCCACCGGCGCACGTACGTGGGGGCGCTGCCCGGCCGCATCATCCAGGGTATGCGGCAGGCGGGCACGCGCAACCCGGTCTTCCTCCTGGACGAGATCGACAAGATGTCCTCCGACTTCCGGGGCGACCCCGCCTCGGCGCTCCTGGAGGTGCTCGATCCGGAGCAGAACCACGCCTTCGTGGACCACTACATGGAGGTTCCCTTCGACCTCTCCGACGTGCTCTTCATCACCACGGCCAACGTGGTCTGGAACATCCCCCGTCCGCTGCTCGACCGCATGGAACTGATCCAGCTTTCGGGCTATACCGAGGACGAGAAGGTGGAGATCGCCAAGCGGCACCTCCTGCCCAAGCAACGGCGTGACCACGGTCTCACCGAGGAGAACCTGGAGGTCTCCGAAAACGTGCTCCGCACCATCGTGCGGGAGTACACCCGGGAGGCCGGCGTGCGCAACCTGGAGCGGCAGCTGGCCACCATCTGCCGGAAGGTGGCCAGGGAGATCGCCACGGGCGATGCGCAGACGGTGCGGGTGACCACGCAGAACCTCCACTCCTTCCTGGGTGCCCCGCGCTACCAGTGGGGCCGCCGGGAGAAGGAGGACCAGGTCGGCGTGGCCACCGGGATGGTCTACACCGAGGTGGGCGGTGACATCCTGCCCATCGAGGTCTCGCTGATGAAGGGCAAGGGCCAGCTGATCCTCACCGGGAAGCTGGGCGAGGTGATGAAGGAGTCGGCCCAGGCGGGGCTCTCCTACATCCGCAGCCGGGCCCGCGACCTGGGGCTGGATGAGGACTTCCACTCGCAGTACGACATCCACATCCACGTGCCCGAGGGCGCGGTGCCGAAGGAAGGGCCGTCGGCCGGCATCGCCATGGCCACGGCCGTGGTCTCGGCGCTCACGCGGCGGCCGGTGCGGGCCGACGTGGCCATGACCGGCGAGATCACCCTGCGGGGGCGGGTGCTGCCCATTGGCGGCGTGAAGGAGAAGCTGCTCGGCGCCCACCGGGCCGGCATCACACACATCATCCTGCCGCGGGAGAATGAGAAGGATCTGGAGGAGGTCCCCGGCAACGTGCGCAAGAAGCTGCAGGTGCACCTGGTGGACCACATGGACGAGGTGCTGCGGCTGGCCCTGCTGGACGTGAAGGAGGGCGAGGAGCAGATCCTCCCGCCGCCCGACGCGCTGGGCATGGAGGACGCACATCCGAACAGCCCCGTGGTGTAAGAAGAGGCGGGAGGAACCGCGGCGTTCCTCCCGCTCCTTTGCGCTGATGGGGGCTCGCAAGGAGGGTTAGCGTGGCTGTCTTCGCTGAGTTTGTGCTGAGCGCCGCGTCGCCGGGGCAGTTTCCTGCGGACGGTCTGCCCGAGATCGCGCTGGTCGGCCGGTCCAACGTGGGTAAGTCGTCGCTCATCAACACCCTGGCGCAGAACCGCAAGCTGGCCCGCACGTCCAACACCCCGGGCCGCACGCAGACGCTCAACTACTACCGCATCTGGCCCGAGGGGAGGCAACGGGGCGGTGCCTTCTACCTGGTGGACATGCCGGGGTACGGGTACGCGCGCGTATCTGAGGCGCAGCGGCGCCAGTGGGCCAGGCTGATCGAAGGCTACCTGCTCACGCGGGAGACGCTGCGCGGGGTGGTCCAGGTGGTCGACATCCGCCACCCCCCCAGCAGGGACGACATCGCGATGCGGGAATGGCTGCGCCATCACGGCCGCGCGGCGCTCTGCGTCGCCACCAAGGCGGACAAGGTGGGACGCTCGGCCTGGCCGCGGCACCTGCAGGTGATCGCGCAGGACCTCACCCTGGCCCCGGAGGTCGAGCCGCTCGTTCTCTTCTCGGCCGAGACCGGGGCGGGGCGTGATGAGGTCTGGCGCTGGATCATGACGTGTGCCCGGTAGGCCCGGGCCCGGACAGGCGCATGTACTCCAATAAACTTCTTGGACATGGTACAATTAAACAGTGTTCGAAGGATCGGCAGAGTAGAGGAGTCTGGAGGGGAATAGCATGCGCCTGTCCCACCTCGTAAATCCCCTGCAGTGGAAATTCGGTATCCGGACCATCGCCACCCTCGTGACGTGGGCGTTCCTTCCGGTGGTGCTGGTCGTTTTTGTCGGGCTGCGCAGGCTCCAGGCCACCGCAGCGGTGGCGGGGTTGAGTGAGGCTCAGCTGAGCCTGCTGCAGTCGGAAGTGATCACCACCCTTCTCTGGGTTATGATCCCGGTGTTCGTCGTCGTCATCGGCGCGTCGATCCTGTTCGCCTGGGTCGTGGTCAGGCCCCTGAAACGCCTGCAGGACGCGATGGTCCGCATTGCGGCCGGCGACCTGTCGGTGACCGCCCTCCCCGTTACCAGCCGGGACGAGCTGGGGCAGGCTACGAAGGCGTTCAACACCATGGTCTCACAGCTGGCCGGCGTGGTGCGCACGATCGCTCAGGCGGCCGCCGACCTGGACGACGCGGCCCGGGGGCTCGATGAGAGCGCGCACCAGACCGGTGAGGCCACCGAGTCTTCCACCAAGGAAATCGAGGCCGTGCGGGCCATCGCGGCGAAGCAGGCTCAGTACGCCACCGACGGTGCGCAGGCCATCCGCGAGGTGGAAGAAGCGGCCACCCAGGTGGCTACCGCCGCTCAGTCGCAGGCCGGGGAGGTCGATCGGGCCGCCAACACGGTCCGGCAGATGGCAGAAGCCATCGAGCAGGTGGCCGAGAGCGCCGGGGTCGTGGCCGAGGCCGCCAGCCGGACCCGCGAGGCTGCGGAGCAGGGCGGGCAGGCGGTGCGCCTTTCCGCCGAGGGCATGAGCCAGGTGCGCGACCGCGTGCTGGACGCGTCCAATCAGGTGCGGGAGTTGAGCCAGTCGCTGCAGCAGGTGGATGAGATCCTGCAGCTCATCACGGAAATCGCCGGCCAGACCGACCTCCTGGCCCTGAACGCGGCCATCGAGGCGGCCCGCGTCGGCGAGCACGGCAAGGGCTTCGCTGTCGTCGCCGGCGAGGTGCGCCGCCTGGCCGAGCGGGTGCGCACGGCCGCCGGTGAGATTGCCGGCCGGGTGGAGGGCCTCCGGCAGAGCGCAGCGGCCGTCGTGGGTACGATGGAGGCCGGCACCCGGGAGGTCGAGCGGGGCGTGCAGCTCTCGGCGGAGGCCGGCGCCGCCCTGGAGCGGATCCTCGCCGCCGTGGCCGAGACCCTTAAGGAGGCGCAGTCCATCTCGGCCTCGGCCGAGGAGATCGCCGCAGCCAGCCAGGACGTGGTGAACGCCACCGTCCAGCTCTCGGCCATCGCCCAGGAGAATGCCGCCACCTCCGAGCAGATGCTGGCCAGCGCCCGGGCGGTCACCAACATCATCAGCGATCTGGAGGAGCAGTCGAAGGCCAGCCAGTCGGCCACGGAGTCGATGGCCGCCTCGGCGACGCAGGTCCGGTCCGAGGTGGAGAGGTTGGTCGGCTTGGCGGCGCGCACGGCGGAGATGGCGACCGTCCTGCGCAAGCAGGCGCAGCAGTTCCGGTTCTAGGCCAGCTGGCGCCGGCGACCGACGGGCAACTCGGCCAGGAGCATGCCGGCCAGCATCAGCGCCGCCCCGGCGTATCCGCGGGGCTCCAGCACCTCGCCGGCCAGCAGGTAGGCGAAGACCGCTCCCCACACGGGTTCGGCGGCGTAGATGAGCGCCGCGTGGGTGGCGGTGGTGTAGGGCTGCAGCAGGTTCTGGAGCAGGAAGGCGGCGGCTGTGGCCAGCAGGCCGCAGACCACGATGGCGGGCACGACCCACGCGGGCGGCGCCCACCAGGAGACGCCCGGCACGCCCGGGCCGAGGGAGGCCCGCTCCCACAGGTGGAGCGCCGCGGCGAGGACGCCGGACGTACCCAGCTGGATCACGGCCAGTGCGATGGGATCGTGTCGGCCGGCAAAGCGGCTGACGCCCGCGACCTGCAGGCCGAAGGCGACGGCGCCCATGAGCACCAGCAGGTCGCCCCGGGAGGGCACCAGGCTGTCGTCCAGGGAAAGCAGGGCCAGCCCCGCCAGGGCGGTGACGACGCCGAGCCAGGCGCCCGGAGACGGCGGCTGCCGGAGCCAGATGACGGAGAGCACCGGGACGACGATCATTGAGAGACCGGTGATGAAGGCCGCCTTGGCGCTGGTGGTGTAGGCGAGGCCGAAGGTCTGGAACGCGTACCCGGCGAAGAGGAAGGCCCCCAGCAGGATTCCCGCCCACCAGGTGGATGCCGGCAGTCCGCGCAGCCGCCTCCGGAAGACGAGACCCAGCAGCGCCGTGGCCATCACGAAACGCACGGCGAGGAACCAATAAGTGGGCACGCCACCAACCGCCAGGTTGGTGGCGTTCTTGACCATCGGGAAAGTCGCCCCCCAGACGGCGGTGACTGCCAGAAGGATCAGATCGGCCTGCCACGAGTGGATGCGCAACCTGGTCAATCCTCCATTACACTGGATAGTTATCGTTCATATTAGCAAATACCGCGGTCCCAGTCCATCGACCGCAGCACGGCAGCCGGGCGCCACAGCACATTTTCCCTGGAGGGAGGCCGCCGTCGCCTGTCGAAGACCTGTGCCCTGAGACACCGAAACAGTTTAGATAGCAAGGGCGTGCGACAAACACCGATGGCGACGACGGACGGCTACCTGCCGGGTCCGTCCGCGGTGCGGCTGAGGCCCGTGGAGGCGGATGACCTGAGCCTGCTGCGCCGCTGGGACGAGGACCCGGTCATCGCGGCCCTGATGGGCAGGCGATTCGTGAACGTGGACCCCGCCGACTGGCTGCGCAACCTGCGTGGTGATCGGTCCGGCCGGATGTGGATGATCGAGTGGCAGGGCCAGCCGGTGGGGGAGGTGGAGCTGGCGCAGGCCAACTACCGGGCGCGCACGGCAGAGATCCGCATCTGCGTGGGCGAGCGGGAGCTGTGGGGAAAGGGGATCGGCACGGCGGCGATGGCGTGCTCGCTGGACCACGCCTTCGGCCCGATGGCGCTGGAGATTGTCTACCTGCGTGTCTTCGCCACCAACCAGCGGGCGATCCGCCTGTACGAGCGGCTGGGGTTCCGCCCGGAAGGCGTGCTGGCGCCGAGCCGCCGGAGAGGTGACCCGGCCCCGGTCGTGCTGATGAAGCTTACCCGCCGGTGCTGGCAGCAGCGCCGCGAGCAGATCCTGGCTGGCTGAGCCGCCCCGGGCGAACGGAGTTGACAAGCGCTCCGCACAAACATATCATGGGCGTGTACCCACTGCTACCAGGCAAAGGCATTGACGCGGAGGAGTAACCGGCAGACCGCCCCCAGCGAGGGAACCCCGTCGGGTGCAAGGGTTCCCGGGTCAGGTTCCGGTGAAGTCGCCGCCGAAGCCGCATCCCCGAACCGGGCCGGGTGTCATCCCCGCCCGCTCAAGGGATGCCGGGTCCAGCCCGTTACAGCGCAAGAGCGCCCCCGCGTGCGGGGGAAGTAAGGTGGTACCGCGAGCCCCGGCTCGTCCTTATGGGACGGGCCGGGGCCTTTCACTTTGAGGAGGGAGATTTGGATGTCCAACCCGCAGACACCGGCCGCCGGCGAGTTGTCGCCGCGGTACGACCCCAAACAGGTGGAAGATGAGTACTACCGGTACTGGGAGGAGGGCGGTTTCTACCACGCACCGGTCGTGGAGGGGAGGCGGCCGTTCACCATCGTCATCCCGCCGCCCAACGTCACGGGCACCCTGCACCTGGGCCACGCCCTCAACAACACCATGATCGACATCTCCATCCGCTGGAAGCGGATGCAGGGGTACCCCACCCTGTACCTGCCCGGCACCGACCACGCCGGACTGGCCACGCAGATCCGGGTGGAGGAGGACCTGCGCAAGTCCGGGGGCCCCACCCGGCATGAGCTGGGCCGCGACGCCTTCGTGGCGAAGGTCTGGGACTGGAAGGAGCGGTACCACAACACCATCGTCACCCAGCTGCGCAAACTGGGCGTGTCGGTGGACTGGGACCGCGAGGCCTTCACCATGGACGAGCGGCTCTCCCGGGCGGTGCGCGCTTTCTTCGTGCAGCTCTACAAGAAGGGGCTGATCTACCAGGGTACCCGCATCACCCACTGGTGCCCGAAGGACCAGACCGCGCTTTCGGACATCGAGGTGGACTACCAGGAGCAGAACGGCCACATGTGGTACTTCCGCTACCCGCTGGCGGACGGCAGCGGCCACATCGTGGTCGCCACCACCCGGCCCGAGACGATGCTGGGCGACACCGCCGTGGCCGTGAACCCCGACGACGAGCGCTACCAGCACCTGGTGGGCAAGATGCTGCGGCACCCGGCCACCGGGCGTGAGATCCCCATCATCGCCGACAGCTACGTGGACAAGGAGTTCGGCACCGGCTGCGTCAAGATCACCCCCTTCCACGACCCCAACGACTTCGAGATCGGCCTGCGCCACGGCCTCGAGATGCCGCAGGTGATCGGCCCCCGGGGCGAGATGACCGAGGCCGCCGGCAAGTACGCGGGGCTCGACCGCTACGAGTGTCGGAAGCGCATCGTGGCCGACGCCGAGGCCGAGGGCTGGCTGGTAAAGGTGGAGGATCACCGTCACGCGGTGGGCTGCTGCGCCCGGTGCGGCACCGTCATCGAGCCGCTGATCTCCCGCCAGTGGTACGTGAAGATGAAGCCCCTCGCCGAACCCGCGATCCGCGCGGTGGAGAGCGGCGCGATCAAGATCGTGCCCGAGCGGTTTACCAAGGTCTACCTGCACTGGATGGAGAACATCCAGGACTGGTGCATTTCACGGCAGATCTGGTGGGGCCACCGCATCCCGGTCTGGTACTGCGACGACTGCGGCCACCTCACGGTGGCGGAGACCGACCCCACCCAGTGTGAAAAGTGCGGCTCGTCCCACATCCACCAGGACGAGGACGCCCTGGACACCTGGTTCTCGTCGGCCCTGTGGCCCTTCTCCACGCTGGGCTGGCCCGACGAGACGAAGGATCTGGCCTACTTCTTCCCCACCGACGTGCTGATCACGGGGTACGACATCCTGTTCTTCTGGGTCGCCCGGATGATCTTCAGCAGCCTCGAGCTCACGGGGAAGATTCCGTTCCACACGGTGGTGCTGCACGGCCTGGTCCGCGATGCCCAGGGGCGGAAGATGTCCAAGTCGCTGGGCAACGGCGTCGATCCGATTGATGTGATCAACCAGTACGGCACCGATGCGCTCCGGTTCATGCTGGTGACCGGCTCCAGCCCCGGCAACGACATCCGCTTCCACACCGAGCGGGTGGAGAACGCCCGGAACTTCGCCAACAAGCTCTGGAACGCCAGTCGGTTCGTGCTGATGAACCTGGCCGACTGGGATCCGCACGCCGACCGGTCCGGCCTCCAGTATGACATCGCCGACCGCTGGATCCGCCACCGCTTCAACGCGGCCGCACGGGCGGTGAACGAGCTTCTGGGCGAGTACCAGTACGGCGAGGCGGCCCGCACGATCTACGACTTCATCTGGAGCGAGTTCTGCGACTGGTACATCGAGCTGGTGAAGCCCCGGCTCTACAGCAAGGAGGACCCGACCCGGGCGGCGGCGCAGGAGACCCTCGCCCTCGTGCTCGAGGCCACGCTGCGGCTGCTCCACCCGTTCATGCCCTACATCACCGAGGCGATCTGGCAGCGGCTGCCGCTCCAGACGCAGCCCGTGGAGATCGCGTCCGAAATCGCCCGCCAGGCCGGCAAGGCGGCGCTGGGCCCGTCCATCTCCATCACCTCCTACCCGACTCCGCTGGAGGCCTGGGAGGACGCCGAGGCCGCAGCCCGCATGCAGCTCATCATCGACGCGATCCGGGCCCTGCGCTCGATCCGGGCCGAGTTCCGCCTGGGCGAGCACACGAAGATCGACGCCATCCTCATGGCCACATCGCCCGAGTCGCAGGCCATCCTGGAGGAGGGGCGCGCCTTCATCGCCAACCTGGCCAAGACGGCTGCGCTCACCATCCAGCCCGTGGCCGAGGAGAAGCCGCACCACGCCGCGACGGCGGTGCTGGCCGGCGCCGAGGTCTACGTGCCCGTCGGCGGCCTGATCGACGTGCCAAAGGAAATCGAGCGCATCACCAAGGAGCTGAAGACCACCGAGGCGGACCTCACCAAGCTGCAGAACAAGCTGAGCAACCCCGGCTTCCTGGCCAAGGCCCGGCCCGAGATCGTCGAGAAGACGCGGGAGGAGGCGGCCGCCCTGGCTGAGGTGAAGGCCGCCCTGGAGGCCCGCCTCGAGTTCCTGCACAAGCTGGAGGCGTAACGCGATGACCTACGGGGAGGCCATGGCCTTTCTCGAGGGGCTCCGGCGCTTTGGCATGAAGCCCGGACTGGAGCGGACGGCGGCCCTGCTCGAGCGGCTGGGCCGCCCCGACCGCCGGGTCGGCCGGGTGGTGCACATCACGGGCACCAGCGGCAAGGGTTCGGTCGCGGCCATGGTCGAGGCCGGCCTCCGGGCTGCCGGGCGCCGGGTGGGGCTCTTCACCTCCCCGCCGCTGGAGCGGTTCACGGAGCGCATGCAGGTGAACCGGCGCGAGATTGGCGCGGAGGATGTGGGCCGGCTGGGTGCAGCCGTGGCCGGGCACGTGAAAGCCATGGTGAATGCGGGGCTGGAGCCGCCCACCGAGTTCGAGGCGATCACCGCGCTGGCGCTGGCCTGGTTTGCCGAGCAGGGCGTGGACGACCTGGTGCTCGAGGCGGGAATGGGCGGAAGGTTTGATGCCACCACGGCGGTGGGGCAGGTCGCCGTCACGGCGATCACCAACGTGGGCCTCGACCATACCCGGTGGCTGGGCGACACCCATGAGCAGATCGCCTGGGACAAGGCCGGCGTGATCCGGCCCGGCGTACCCTGCGTCACCGCCACCGATCACCCCGGCGCCCTCGCGGTGATCGAGCGGGTGGCGCGGGAACAGGGCGCCCCGCTCATCCGGGTGCTGCCCGCAGACAGCCGGGTCGTGGCGGCCGGTCCCGAGGGCCAGGAGGTGGACCTGCGGGGAGGCCGCGGGTGGTATGGCGGCATCAGGCTCCGCCTGCTGGGGGCCCACCAGGCCGCCAACGCCGCTGTCGCCCTGCGGATTCTGGAGCTGCTTGGCGTGGATGAGGCGGCCATCCGGCAGGGGTTTGCCACGGTCGAGTGGCCCGGGCGGATGGAGCTGATCCAGCCGGATCAGGGACCGCAGGTGCTGCTGGACGGGGCGCACAACCCGGCCAAGGCCGCTGCCCTCGCCCGGGCGGTGCGGGAGATCTTCCCGAGCCGGCACCTTCACCTGCTCCTGGGCGTCCTGGCCGACAAGGACGTGGCCGGCGTGGTGGCGCCCCTGCTGCCGCTGGCGGAACAGGTCTGGGCGACCACGCCCGAGAGCCCCCGCGCCCTGCCGGCTTCCGACCTGGCCGCGGTCTGCGCCGCACAGGGCCGGCCTGCCCGGGCCATTGCCGCACTCCCCGAGGCGCTCGCGTCCGCTCTGGCGGCCGCCGGGCCCGACGACCTTCTGCTCGTCACCGGCTCTTTCTACGTGATCGGACCCGCCCGGCGGATTCTTGTCCGGCGGTAGGTTATACAAGCTTTCCCCCCCGCATAGGCATGGTGGGGAAACGACCCGCACAGGCGAGCGGTCAGGGGCCGACACCATGGGCCGCCCCGAACCGTAAGCTCCACCGGCGGGCGAACCACCCAAGCGGGAGGGGACACCATGCATCGGTTTGGGCGATCCGTGCAGAAGAAAGCGAATGACCGGTGGGGCGGCGTGTTTATCCTGGCCGTCGTGCTGGCCGTGGTGGGTGCCTGGCAGCTCGGCGGCGTCCTGGGGAACCTCCTGGGCGAGGAGAGGCAGGCCGCCACTGAACC
>Ga0134099_1001635_pt1 | contig 20648 bp, 15 predicted proteins | sample 10_taG_2_FD_105482 | JGI IMG/M metagenome (GOLD analysis project Ga0134099, IMG submission 105482) | Switchgrass degrading microbial communities from high solid loading bioreactors in New Hampshire, USA - 10_41_5_180_A2 metaG | ecosystem: Engineered > Bioreactor > Semi-continuous > Anaerobic >...
GACCTCCCCCACGGAATCCTTTGGGATTCTGAGTGTGTGGCCACTCAGGGGAGGTCTTTACTATTTCAGGCTCGCTGATCCTGCCTACCCCAATTTGATGTTACTCAAAGCGGCGCGGGCCGGTCACGCTCGCTCCCCCAGGGGCCGGAAGGGCTCGCACTGAGCAGACTGCGGCAGATCCCAGACGCTGGTCTGTGTGCCGCCGCGTGCCCGCCGGTGACGGGGCATGAGGGTGGAGAGCCGCCCTGCGTCAGTCCTTTGCGCAGTCCCGCCTCGGCCCTCTGGTAGAATGGACGGCAGCGGCGGCGGTCGAAGAAAGGAGCACGGGAGATGGAGAAAGGACAGATCCGGCAGTGGGTGTGGGATGAACTGACCCGGCAGGGCCAGGCGGCCTTTCCGAAGCCGGTCCACGGGCGGATCCCGAACTTCGTGGGCAGCGCCGCGGCGGCGGCGCGCCTGCGGGAGCTGGAGGTCTACCGGCGGGCCAGGGTCGTCAAGGTCGGGCCGGACTCCCCGCTCCACCCCATCCGGGCGATGGTCCTGCGGGACGGCAAGAAGCTCTGCATGCCGACGCCCCGGCTGACGGCCGGCTTCGTCGTCCTGGAGAACGTGGAACCGGGCCGGGAGCGGGAGGCGACCAGCCTGACCAACTTTAGGCGCTTCGGCCGGGAGGTGCGGCTGGAGGAGATCGACCCGGTCGATCTCGTCGTCGCCGGGACGGTGGCCGTCAGCCAGTCCACGGGGGTGCGGATCGGCAAAGGGGCCGGGTACGGTGACATGGAGTTCGCCCTGCTCTGCCGGCTGGGCAAGCTCAGGCCCGACACCCCGGTGGTGACCGCCGTCCACGACCTGCAGGTGGTGGATGCGCCGGGACACCCGCTGGCGGTGGAGCTTCCGTGGGATCCGCACGACATCTCGGTCGACTACATCGTCACCCCCACCCGGACCATCGCCGTGCGCCGGGCTCATCCGCAGCCGACGGAAATCGACTGGTCGCTCCTGGAGCCGGAGCGGCTGCGCGCGCTTCAGCCCTTGCTGGAGTTCCGGCGAATGCAGGGAGACACATGAGAGCTCCAAGGGACCCGGCGCCGCGTCCCTTTCTTTGCAGCGCGCTCGTCACAAGAGGAGGGACTTGCCCCGACCGGCGCGCAGACTGAGGGATGCGCCGCAGCACAGGACTCGACCGAGGTGACCTTGCGGATGCAGTCGCTGCTCTTCTGGCTCGCGGCCGCCATCTTCGCCGCCAGCCTGGCCACGCTGTTGGAAGGGATATATGCCGTCCGCGCGGTGCCCAGCCTGGCCCGGGCCGTGCCCCCGGACGCCTCTCCCGGGCCCAACCCGCCCAGGGTCTCGGTGATCGTTCCGGCGTGCAACGAAGCCCGTTCGATCGAGAGCGCCGTCCGCTCCCTGCTCCGGCAGGACTACCCGAACCTGGAGGTGGTGCTGGTCAACGACCGCTCCACCGATGAGACCGGCGAGATCATGAATCGGCTCGCCACGGAGTATCCGCAGGTGACCGTGGTCCACATCGACCGCCTCCCCGGGGGGTGGCTGGGGAAGAACCACGCCCTCTGGGCGGGCGGCCGGCATGCCTCAGGCGAGATCCTCCTCTTCACCGACGCCGACGTCCACTTCGACCCGACCACCATCCGGCGGGCGGTCGCCTTCATGGAGCAGCGCCGGCTCGACCACCTGACCCTTGCCCCCGATCTGACGGTCCGCGGTTACTGGCTGGAGGCATGGGTCGCCTTCTTCATCATGGCCTTCCTCGCCTACAAGACGCCACATCGGGCAAATAACCCACGCTCGAAGGTCGGCATGGGGATCGGCGGCTTTAACATGATCCGGCGGACGACCTACGACGCGATCGGCACGCACCGGGCCATCTCGCTGCGCCCGGATGACGACCTGCGCCTCGGGCAGCGGCTGAAGCGGATGGGGCACTCGTCGCACGTGGCTATGGGCCGGGGGCTGATCTCCGTCGAGTGGTACACCTCGCTCGGGGAGGCGATACGCGGGCTGGAGAAGAACACCTTCGCCGGCCTGGAGTACAACGCCGGCATGGTCGTCGTCTCCGTCGTGGGCGTCCTGACGATCATGGTCTGGCCGTACGTGGCCCTTTTCCTCACCGAGGGCCGGACCCTCGCCCTCTACGCCGGGGCCATCCTGCTGCAGCTGGCGCTCTACGTCCTGGTCAACGGGGCGGGGGTGCCACGGATGTACCAGCTCGCCCTGGCGTACCCCGTTGCCGCGCTCCTCTTTGCCTATGCCATCGCCCGCGCCACCTACCTCACCCTGCGCCAGGGCGGCATCTCCTGGCGGGGAACCTTCTACCCGCTGGCACTGCTGAGGAGCCAGAGCGGGCTACCGGACCGGCGGGGCGGCGCAGCCCACGGGTGAGGGGAGTTCGCCGGCTGTGCGACTCCGCACATAGAAACGGCCAGGGTGACAACACCCTGGCTTTCTTGCCACGTACCGGAATCCTGACTCGGATCCCACCACCAGCGTCCCCGTTCGTCGGCGAGCCGCTGAATGAAGCAGCGAAGTTCGCCGGCCAGCTCCTTCTTGCCGCCGATCGTGTCCCGGCCGCCGGGACCGTAGTGTGGCTCCATGAGGCAGACCCGCCCATCCAGTCCGGCTGGCGCACCCTCTGCCCAGCCAGGAGAGAGCTATGTTTCGCGCTCCACCCGCGCCACGCACTCCACGTGCGCCGTGTGCGGGAACATGTCCACCGGCTGCACCTCGACGGTGCGGTACCCCATCGCGGCCAGCCGCCCCAGGTCCCGGGCCAGGCTGGCCGGGTTGCACGAGACGTAGACCACCCGCCGCGGCGCCATGCGCACGAGCGCCTCCAGCACCGGCTCGTCGCAGCCCTTGCGGGGCGGGTCGAGCACGATCACGTCCGCCCGCACCCCCTCGGCCGCCAGGCGGGGCATCTCCACCGCCGCGTCGCCCGCGATGAAGCGCACGTTGGCGATGCCGTTGCGCGCCGCGTTCTCCCGGGCGTCCGCCACCGCCTCCTCCACCCACTCGATGCCGATCACCGCGCGGGACCGGCGGGCCAGGAAGAGCGAGATCGTGCCGATGCCGCAGTAGAGGTCGATCACCGTCTCGGTCCCGGTGAGCCCGGCGTACTCCAGCGCCTTGCCGTAGAGCACCTCGGTCTGCGCCGGGTTCACCTGGAAGAACGAGACGGGAGAGATGCTGAACCGCAGGTCGCCGATGTAGTCGGTGATGGAGTCCCGGCCCGCGAGCACGCGGCTCTCCCGGCCCAGCACCACGTTGGTGCGGGCCGGGTTGATGTTCTGCACCACGCTGACGACCTCGGGGATGCGGGCCATCAGTTCCCGGGCGATCGCCTCGCCGTGGGGGAAGTCGCGGCCGTTGGTCACCAGCACCGCCATCGCCTCGCCCGTGCCCCGGCCCACCCGGGCCAGCACGTGGCGCAGCACCCCGGTGTGGCTGCGCTCGTCGTAGATGCGCACGCCGAACCGCCCGGCCAGGTCCTTCACCTCGGCCAAAACCCGGTTGCCGAGCGGGTGCTGGATCTCACACCGCCCGATGTCGATGATGCGGTGCGTGCCCGGGGCGAAGAAGCCGGCGATCACCCGGCCGGAGCGGAAGCCCACCGGGAACTGTGCCTTGTTCCGGTAGCCCCACGGCTCGGCCATCCCCAGCGTCGGGTGAACCGCAACGCCGCTCAGCTTGCCCAGCCGCTCCAGCGCGTCGACCACCTGCTGCCGCTTCAGCCGCAGCTGGGCCGCGTAGGCGATGTGCTGGAGCTGGCAGCCGCCGCACTCCCCCGCGACGGGGCAAGCCGGCGCCACCCGGTCCGGCGACGGCTCCTCCACCGCCACCAGGGCGGCACGGGCGTAGTTGCGCTTCACCTCCTGCACGCGCGCCAAAAGGCGGTCGCCGGGGGCGCCGCCGGGTACGAATATCGTGAGTCCTCCATAGCGGGCCACGCCCTCGCCGCTGCTGCCGAGGCCGTGCACCGTCACCGAAATCTCCTGCCCCGGGCGGACCGGGGGCTTCACCGTCTCCTGCGTGCTCATAGGCAGAGTGTACCACAGGCGGGCCGTACGCGCGCAACCCAGGGCCTTGCGGTCCCGGCAACGGTCAGCCCTTTGCCCTCGCCGCCCCGACCTCGGCCTGTCCGGCCTTGTAGGCCTCCAGCCAGACCAGGGTCTCGCGGAAGGCCGCCGCGGTATCGGTGGGCGCCAGCCCCAGCTCGCGCCGGGCCTTCTCGTCGGTCAGGATCCACGGCGCGGTCCAGTTGCGGATCTCGTTGGGGTGCACCAGCGCCCGCTTCCGGAAGGTGATGCGGGCCCCGGCCGTGGCCAGACGGGCCGCGCCCATCAGCAGCGGCACCGGCATGGCCCAGCGGGGGGTGCGGCCGCCGCTGACGCGCGCCAGGAGGGCGAAGAGCTGCTCCTGGGTCAGATTGGGCCCCACCAGGTGGTAGACCTCACCCGGCCGGCCCCGCTCCATCGCTGCGACGGTGCCGCGCACCACGTCCCGCACGAAGACCAGGTTGACCACCGCCTGGGCGGAGCCCAGGTAGAACGGCAGGCGGCCGGTCTTCACCATCCAGATCAGGGTGTTCATGCCGTCGGGATCGCCGGGACCGAAGACGGCGCTGGGCCGCACCACCACGACTTCCAGCCCCCGGTCCCCGTAGGAGAGCGCCAGCCGCTCCTGCTCGAGCTTGGTGATGCCGTAGGCGTCGGGCAGGGGCGCCGGCTCGTCCTCCTCCGTGCGGGGCCGGTAGAGGCCGTTCTCGCCCCTGACCGCAGGCCCGCCGGCGGCGACGGAGGACATGTGCACCACCCGCCTGACGCCGGCGGCCACACAGGCGTCCAGCAGGCGGCGGGTCCCCTCCACGTTGATCGCGCGCATCCGCCGCAGCGACCCCTGGAAGTTGATCCGCGAGGCCAGGTGATACGTGCGCTCCACCCCCGCGGCCGCCCGGGCCAGGGACGCCGGGTCACCCAGGTCGCCCTCGGCCACGTCCAGCGACCCGATGAGCGGGCCGAAGACGGCCTCGGCCTTCTGGCGGGAACGCACGAGGATCCGCACCTGCCGCCCCTGCCCCACGAGGTAGGGCACCAGCTGCGAGCCGATAAAGCCGGTGGCGCCGGTTACCAGGTCCACGGACCACGCCTCCCTTCGTGCTATACGAGAAGAATTAGACGCCCCCGCCGCAGTTCCTACGGCGGGGGACGGTCTTACTTCCGGGCGTGCTCCTCGAGCGCCTGGGTCACCAGCTTCAGGGCCAGCTGCGGGTTGGCCCGGCCGCGGGTCCGCTTCATGATCTGGCCCACGAACCACTGGGCCGCCGACTGCTTGCCGGCCTTCCAGTCCTCGAAGACCTTCGGGTTGGCGGCCACCACTTCCCGGGCGATGGCGAGCAGCTCGCCCTCGTCGGCCACCTGGGTGAGCCCCTCTTCCTTCACGATCGTCTCGGCGTCCTTGCCGGTCTCGACCATCTTATCGAAGACGGTCTTGGCGATCTTGCCGGTGATGGTGCCCTTGTCGATCAGCTTCAGCATGCCCACAAGCTGCTCCGGGGTAACCGGGATCTGGTCCGGGCCCAGCCCCTTCTCGTTCATCACCCGATAGAGCTCATTGATCTGCCAGTTGGCGACGGCCTTGGCCTGGTCGGCGCCGGCCAGCTCCACCGCGTGCAGGAACCACTGGGCGTACTCCCGCTCGGCGACGATGACCGAGGCGTCGTAGGCGGAGAGCCCGTACTCGGCCATCAGCCGCTGCATGAGGGCGTCGGGCAGTTCGGGCAGGGTGGCCCGGATCCGCTCGATCTCCTCCTCCGACACCTCCAGCGGCGGCAGGTCAGGCTCGGGGAAGTAGCGGTAGTCCTCGGCGTCCTCCTTGGAGCGCAGCAGCACCGAGATGCCCTGGGCGTCGCGCCAGGAGCGGGTCTCCTGCTCGAGCTGGCCGCCCTCCTCCAGGGTGCGGATGTGCCGCTTCTCCTCGTACTCGATGCCCCGCATCACCGCGGAGAAGGAGTTGACGTTCTTCAGCTCCGTCCGCACGCCGAACTCGCTGGAGCCGGCGGGCCGCACGGACAGGTTGACGTCACAGCGCATCGAGCCCTCTTCCATCTTCACGTCGCTGACGCCCGAGTACTTCAGGATGGAGCGCAGCTTCTCCAGGAAGAGGCCGGCCTCCTCCGCCGAGCGCAGGTCGGGCTCGGTGACGATCTCGATCAGCGGCACCCCGGCGCGGTTCAGGTCGACCAGCGAGTAGTTGGCCGCCGTCACGTCGTCACCGGCGTGGAGCAGCTTGCCGGCGTCGGTCTCCAGGTGGATCCGCTGAATGCGGATGCGCCGGGTCGTGCCGTCCTTCTTGGTGATGTCGACGTACCCGTCGTAGCACAGCGGCAGGTCGTACTGGCTGATCTGGTAGCCCGCCGGGAGGTCCGCATAGAAGTAGTTCTTACGGTCGAACTTGGAGTGCCGCCGGATCTGGCAGTTCAGGGCCAGCCCCGCCCGGATGGTGTACTCCACGGCCTTGACGTTCAGCACCGGAAGCGAGCCGGGCAGGGCGAGGCAGACGGGGCAGACGTTGGTGTTCGGCTCGGCCCCGAACTCGTTCTTGCAGGAGCACCAGACCTTCGTCTCGGTGGACAGCTCCACGTGGACCTCGAGGCCGATAACGGTTTCCCACCTGGTGGACACGGCTACCGACCTCCTTCCTCAGTCAGGGCCGGGCGGGCCTCATGATGCTTCGTGACCTTCTGGTAGGCCCAGGCCATCTGCAGCAGCTGCGCGTCCGCGAAGTGCTTCCCGATGAGCTGCATCCCGACCGGCAGGCCGTCCGCGAACCCGCAGGGGACGGAGATCGCCGGCAGGCCGGCCAGGTTGACCGGAATGGTGCAGATGTCGCCCAGGTACATGGAGACCGGGTCGTTGATCTTCTCGCCGATCCGCCAGGCGGTGAACGGCGTGGTGGGCGTCACCACGGCGTCGTACCGCTCGAAGGCCCGCGCGAAATCGCGGATGACCAGGGTGCGCACCTGCTGCGCCTTCCGGTAGTAGGCGTCGTAGTGACCGGCGGAGAGGACGTAGGTGCCCAGCATGATGCGGCGCTTCACTTCGCTGCCGAAGCCCTCGGCGCGCGTTTTGCTGTACATGTCATTCAGCCCGCCGGACTGGGCGGCGCGGTAGCCGAAGCGCACGCCGTCGAACCGCGCCAGGTTGGAGGACGCCTCGGCCAGGGCGAGGACGTAATACGCGTGGAGCGCGTACTCCGTGGCGGGCAGCGAGCACTCCTCCACCTCGGCGCCCAGCGCCGCCAGCTGGGCGATGGCCTCCTGGAGCCGGGCCTTCACCCCGGCGTCGATGCCCTCGCCGAAGAACTCCTTCGGGACCCCGATGCGCAGGCCGGTCAGCGACGGGTCGCCGCCGAACTTCAGCGCAGGCGGGGTGCGGCCGGCGTTGGTCGCGTCGCGCCGGTCGGGCCCGGCGATGACCTCAAAGAGGCGGGCGACGTCCTCCACGTCGCGGCCCATGGGGCCCACCTGATCCAGCGACGAGGCGAACGCGACGACCCCGTAGCGGCTGACGTAGCCATAGGTCGGCTTCAGCCCGACGATGCCGGTGAATGCCGCCGGCTGCCGGATGGAGCCGCCCGTGTCCGTGCCGAGGGCCAGGGGGACCTCCCCGGCCGCCACGGCCGCGGCCGAGCCGGAGGAGGAGCCTCCGGGGACGCGCTCCAGGTCCCAGGGATTACGGGTCACGTGGAAGGCAGAGGTCTCGCCCGAGGAGCCCATGGCGAACTCGTCCATGTTCGCCTTGCCGATGATCATGGCTCCCGAGGCCCGCAGCCGCTCCACCACGGTTGCGTCGTAGGGCGAGACGTAGCCCTCCAGAATGCGGGAGGCGCAGGTGGTCGGCATCCCGCAGGTGCAGATGTTGTCCTTGACGGCGATGGGCACGCCGGCCAGCGGGCCCAGCTCCGTGTCGCCGGCCTTGCGCCGGGCGTCCAGCTTCTTGGCGCGCTCGATGACGTGCTCCTCCGCCACGTGGAGGAATGCGCCCACGGCGGGCTCCACCTGTGCGATGCGGCTCAAGGCAGATTCGGCAATCTCCACCGCTGACAGTTCACCGGCCAGGAAAAGCCTGTTCAGCCGGGCAGCGCTGAGTTTGTGCGTCATCCCAGACATCCCTCTAGCCCTCCGTGATCTTCGGCACCTTGTAACAGCCGGCCTCGGCCTCCGGGGCAAGCGCCAGGACCGTCTCCCGCTCCAGCGAAGGCTGAGGCTTGTCCTCTCGAAGCACATGCTGTAAGGCGACCGCGTGGTAGGTTGGAGGCACATCCGTCACGTCCAGCCTGTTCATGCACGCGACATGTTCCAGAATGCGGCTGAGTTGCTCCGTGAAGGCCTGAATCTCCTCTTCGGTGAGGCTCAGGCGGGCCAGCCGGGCCACGTGCTTAACGTCTTCCCGCGTTATTGCCACTCTTGATCACCACCATCCAGAAATTGGCACAGCCTTTAGGGCCGGAGCGTGAGCGTAACTACCTGATTCTAACACATGGCGTCCCAACCCGGCAACGTGATCGGCAGGGACTGCTCACAAGATGGCCGGCACCTGGAAGGCGCCGGCCGGCGTCTTTCACTCTTCGTAGCTCTGCAGGGAGTGGTCGAGCGTGAAGGTCTCCGGGTCGGGGTCGAAGTACTGGGTGCTGAACCGCCAGTGGAACTGGTCCCCGTCGAGGTAGCCCGCGTCCCAGGTCGTGTCCATGACGAGCCAGCGGTCGCCCACCCACGCCTCGGTCCAGGCGTGGTCGATCCAGAAGAAGCCCGACTTGCCCATGCCGATCGCGACCCGGGCCTTGATCCCGACTGCCCGCAGCAGCGCGGCCGTCAGGTAGGCGTAATCCTGACAGACGCCCGTCCGGGTGTCCAGGGTCTTCAGGGCGCCGTCGCCCCATGCGAACGCCCGGGTCCGGGCCTTCTCCACGTCGTAAGCCACGTTCCTGGCCACCCAGTCGTGGATGGCCCTGGCTTTCTCCACCGGTGTGGTCAGGCCCCGGGTGATCTCTTCCGCCAGCGCGATGATCTCAGGCGCGTCCGACTCGACGCCCCGGCTGGGGACGCGCCAGCGCAACTCCTCCTCCACGGTGCTGGTCACGGACCACCGGCCCGTCTCGATCCGGTAGCTGCGGTCCCTCGGCGCCCAGACCGACACCTCGTACTCGCCGGGCCCGAAGGGGAACCAGATCCGGCCGTCGAAGCGGCCGTCCCGGACGGGGACGCCCCCGAGCCAGACCAGCTTCTCCTCCGTGCCCTTTTTCTTCACCTCGAACAGCAGCATCGGGTAGCCCAGGCCCTTCGCCTGGCCGGCCACCCGCATGCTCTCCCCCACGGTCATGCCCGAGGCGAGCGGCTCCTCGAATCTGAGCTGGCCGCCCCAGAGGGAGATGGGCTCCAGGGTCGATTCGCGGGTCTGCTCGGCGATCACACAGCCGGCGATCCTGTTGCCCGGCTGGATGCAGATCCGGTAGCGCTCCGGGCCCTTCAGGGGCACCACGGTCTCAAACCGCCCGCCATCCAGGGTCAGCTGGATGGTGGACTGGCTCGTGCCCGTCAGCCAGACCTTCTCCGGCGGCTCCGCCAGCGCGCCCTCCAGCCGGAGCATCCCTTCGGGCGTGATCGCCGCGGACAGCCGGTCCGCCAGTTCGGTTGTCCAGACATCGATGACCTCGACGCCGTGCTCGCTCAGCAGGCGAGGCCGGATTCCCTCGGGGTTGATCACGACGAAGCTGGCGAACGGGCTTCCGTCGTCATCGGCGTACAGCCAGACCGGAACCTTCTCTCCGCCCTGCACGGCCGCGGTCACCGCGAAGCTCCCCCCGGTGACGGGCACCCGGCGCTGGCTGTCCTGCCCGAAGGCCCTCACCCGCAGGGCCACTGTCTTCCAGCCGAGTTGGGGGTCGACGGTTCCGCGGATCACCGTCATGTCCTGTTCGTTCCGATCGGCGGTGATCTGCACCAGACCCTCGAAGTCCCGCCTGATGTTCAGGTTCTCGATCAGAACCCGCGGCGCAGTCAGCCGGACGGCACGCGCCTGCCCGTCCCACGCAACGTCGTAGCCGAGCGCCTCCGCGATGAACCGGAGCGGCACGAGCGTCCGGCCCTGCACGGCCTGGGCCGGCACGTCCAGTTTCACCGCGCGGCCGTCGACGTACGCATCCGGGCTGCCCAGCCTCAACTGCACCGTGCGCCGGCCCCTCAGGTAGACGGTCCTGGTCGCCTCCCACCACTCCACGGAGAACCCCAGGTGGTCCGCGACGACCCGGACGGGCACCATGGTGCGGCCGTCGATGATCATGGGCGGGACGTCCGTCGTCAGTTCCTGTCCGTCCACATAGAGCCGGATCGGCTGGTCGGCGGCCCCGACAGCGGGGACCGAGGCGACGAGCAGCGCGACGACGAGGAACAGACTCGCCAGGATTCGGGACAATGACCTGCGCTCACCCAAGACTGGATCCCCCCGTCTACTGGTATCATCACATAAAAATAATACTAGCCCGACGCATTTGCAATTTCGCTCCACGAAGAAAGCCCCGCCCTCCATCGGGCGGGGCCGGTCGCTTTGCCGTTACTTCGTGCGCATGTGGCAGGCCACCCAGTGGTCGTTGCCCACGTCCACCAGCGGCGGCTCCTCCTCCTTGCAGATGTCGCCGACCTGGGGCTGGTACCGGCACCGGGTGTGGAACCGGCAGCCGGACGGCGGGTTGACCGGCGAGGGCACGTCGCCCTCCAGCACGATGCGCTCCCGCTTGAGGGTCGGATCCGGAATCGGGATGGCCGACATCAGCGCCTCGGTATACGGGTGCAGCGGGTTGCTGTACAGCTCGTTCGCCGGCGAGATCTCCATCATCTTGCCGAGATACATCACGCCGACCCGGTCGGAGACGTGCTTCACCACGGCGAGGCCGTGAGCGATGAACAGGTACGTCAGCCCGAACTCCTTCTGCAAGTCCTCCAGCAGGTTGAGCACCTGCGACTGGATCGACACGTCCAGCGCCGACACCGGCTCGTCGCAGACGATCAGCTTCGGGTTCAGCGCCAGGGCGCGGGCGATGCCGATGCGCTGCCGCTGACCGCCGGAGAACTCGTGGGGATACCGCCGGGCGTGGAACGACGCGAGGCCCACGACGTCCAGCAGCTCATGCACCTTCTTGGTCTTCGCCGGGCCCCTGGCCACGCCGTGGATCTCCAGCGGCTCGCCGATGATGTCGCCCACCGTCATGCGGGGGTTCAGCGAGGCGTAGGGGTCCTGGAAGATGATCTGCATCTCCCGCCGGAGCCGGCGCATCTCCTCGCGGTTCAGGTCGTAGATGTTGATCCCCTCGAAGAAGACCTGGCCTTCCGTGGGCTCCTGCAGCCGCAGAAGGACCTTGCCCAGCGTGGTCTTGCCGCAGCCGGACTCACCCACCAGCCCCATGGTCTCGCCGCGGCGGATCTGGAAGGAAACGCCGTCCACCGCCTTCACATAGCCCACCGTGCGGGCGATGATACCTCCGCCGGAGACGGGGTAGTACTTCTTCAGGTTGCGCACGTCGACCAGGACGTCGCGCTGCTGGGCCTTCGTACCAACGGCAGTGCTCATGAGGCCGTAACCCCCTTCGCGGTGCGTTCTTCAGCGAGGAAGCAGGCAACGTAACGCCCGGGTGCCACCTGCTGAAGCGTGGGCTCTTCGGAGCGGCACCGATCCCTGGCCACGGGGCAGCGCGGGTGGAACCGGCAGCCTTCGGGCAGGTTGAGCGGGTTCGGCACGGCGCCCTCGATGACGTGCAGCTTGTCGACCTCCTGATCGAGGCGCGGGATCGAGCGGAGCAGGCCCTCCGTGTACGGGTGGATGGGGTTCTGGAAGAGCGAAACGGCATCCGCCTCCTCCACCACCTTGCCCGCGTACATGACGACCACGCGCTCGCACATCTCGGCCACGACCCCCAGGTCGTGGGTGATGAGCATGATCGCCATGCCCAGCTCCTTCTTGAGCTTCTTCATCAACTCGAGGATCTGGGCCTGGATCGTCACGTCGAGCGCGGTCGTGGGCTCGTCCGCGATGAGCAGCTTCGGGTTGCAGGAGAGCGCCATGGCGATCATGACGCGCTGCCGCATGCCGCCGGACAGCTGGTGCGGGTACTCCTTCACCCGCTGCTCGGGCAGCGGGATGCCGACCAGCCGCAGCATCTCGACGGCCTTCTCAAGCGCCTCTTTATGAGACAGGCCCTGGTGAAGCTCGATGGCCTCAGCGATCTGGTCGCCGATCGTGTAGACCGGATTCAGCGAGGTCATGGGCTCCTGGAAGATCATCGAAATGTCGTTGCCGCGAATCTTGCGCATCTCAGCCTCGGGCTTCTTCAGCAGATCCTCGCCTTCAAACAGGATCTCGCCGGCCACGATCTTCCCCGGGGGACTGGGAATGAGCCGCATGATGGAGAGCGAGGTCACACTCTTACCGCAGCCGGATTCACCCACTACACCCAGGGTTTCGCCGCGCTTGATGTAGAGATCGACCCCGTCCACGGCCTTCACAACGCCGTCCTCCGTGAAATAGTGGGTCTGAAGGTTACGGATTTCGACCAGCTTCTCGCTCACAGGCTCACTCCTCTTCTCGTCCACCACTACCCATCGATGGGAGGTTGACACCCGACTCTCGAAAGTGCGGCTTGGTGCTCATGAGACGCAGAATCGCACCGGTTGGTTTAGATTTTTTCGCTAGTCAGCGGGGGAATCCTCCCGTGTTCGCCTGCTTCATCTTGGCTTGTGCGCAGGCGCAGGCCCGGCTAGCCCTTCACGTACCGGGTGTAGAACTCCTCCTCGGTGAGCACGGGCACCCCCAGTTCCTGGGCCTTCTGCAGCTTGGAGCCCGCGGCCTCACCCGCGACGACGAAGCTGGTCTTCCGGCTGACCGAACCGGCGGCCTTGCCGCCGAGCTGCTGGATCAGCTCCTCGACCTCCTTGCGGCCCCACCGCGTGAGCGTGCCGGTGACCACCACGGTCATGCCGGCCAGAGGCCCCTCCGCCGGGCCGGTCTTCTTCTCGCCCACCATGTTCACGCCGGCTGCCCGCAGCTTCGCCAGCAGCTGGTGCGAGCGCGGCGAGCGGAAGTAGTTCCGCACCGACTCGGCGATCTTCGGCCCGAGGCCGGGGATCGCCGTCAGTTCGTCCAGGCCGGCCTGCTCGATGGCCTCCATCGAGCCGAAGTGGTCGGCCAGGAGCCGCGCGGCCCGCTCGCCGACGTGGCGGATACCCAGGGCGAAGATCAGCCGGTGCAGGGGGTTCTGCCGGGTCGCGTCGATGGCCGCCAGCAGGTTGTCCACCGACTTCTCGCCCATGCGCTCCATGTTGATCAGCGCATCACGCTTCTCGTGCAGCCGGTAGAGGTCGGCGGCGTCCGCGATGAGCCCGTGGTCCAGCAGCGACTGGACCAGCGCCTCGCCCAGGCCCTCGATGTTCATGGCGTCGCGGGAGGCGAAGTGCAGGATCGCCCGGTACTGCTGGGCAGGGCAGAGGTTGTTGATGCAGCGCACCGCCGCCTCCCCTTCGGCCCGCACCAGCTCGCCGCCGCACGCGGGGCACTCGGTCGGGAAGGTCCAGGGCTCCGCGCCGGGCGGCCGTTTCTCCGGCACGACCCGGACCACCTCGGGGATGATCTCCCCGGCCTTGCGGACGATGACCGTGTCGCCGATGCGAATGTCCTTCTCACGGATGTAGTCCTCGTTGTGCAGCGTCGCCCGCTTCACGGTGGTGCCGGCGATGCGCACGGGGGCCAGGTCCGCCGACGGCGTGACCACGCCGGTGCGCCCCACCTCCAGGCTGATGCCCAGCACCGTCGTCTCCCGCTCCTCCGCGGGGAACTTGTAGGCGACGGCCCACCGGGGGAATTTCGAGGTGAAGCCCAGCCGCCGCTGCTGGCCGAGGTTGTTGACCTTGATCACCAGGCCGTCGATCTCGTAGGGCAGCTCATGCCGCCGCTCCCGCCAGCCGGCGATCCAGTCGATGACCTCGTCGATGGACCGGGCCAGGTGCCGGTGCGGGTTCACCTTGAAGCGCCAGGCGACCAGCCGGTCCAGCGCCGACCAGTGGTCGGCGATGCCCAGCTCCTCCGCCTCCACCACCTGGTAGAGGAAGGCGTCGAGCCGCCGCTCCCGGGTCTTCCGGGGATCCTTCTGCCGGAGGCCGCCCGCGGCGGCGTTTCGGGGGTTCTGCAGCAGCGGCTTGCCGGCCTCGGCCAGGGCCCTGTTCAGCTCCTCCAGCACCTGCTTGGTCATGTACACCTCGCCGCGCACGATGAGCCGGGACGGCACCGGGGACTCAGACCCGTCCAGCCGGAGCGGGATCGAGCCGATGGTACGCAGGTTCTCCGTGACGTCCTCGCCGGTTTCGCCGTCGCCGCGGGTCGCGCCCTGCACGAACAGGCCGTCCTCATACCGCAGCGAGATCGACAGCCCGTCGATCTTCAGCTCGCACACGTACTCCACGGGCTCGCCGCCCAGCCCTTCCCGCACCCGCCGGTCGAAGTCCCGCAGGTCCTCCTCGCTGAAGGTGTTGTCCAGCGAGTACATGGGCGGCTGGTGGGGCACCTTCGCGAAGTCGGGCGCCGCGGCGCCGCCCACCCGCTGCGTGGGCGAGTCGGGCCGCCGGAGGTCCGGGAAGGCCGCCTCCAGCCGCTTCAGCTCCTCCATCAGCTCGTCGAAGGCGGCGTCGCTGATCTCCGGCTCGTTCTTTACATAATAAAGGTACTCGTGATGGCGAATGGTCTCGGTCAGCTCCGCAATCCGCCGCTCCGCCCAGGTACGGTCCATCGCGCTTCCCTCCACCTCTCACTCCGCGTCGGCCGCGGCCGGCCGCAGGTAGCTCGCCACCAGCACCCGCTGGCCCGCCGCGCCGGCGAACTGAACGGTCACGGTGTCACCGATCACGGCCTTCACCACGCCCTCGCCGAACCGGTCATGGCGCACCCGGTCCCCGGGCCTGAACCTGGGCGTCTCCTCCGACGGCGGCTCCAGCGCCGCCTGGAGCCGGCGGGCCTGCAGGGTCCTGCCCCAGCCCGCCGCGCCGATCGCCGGCGAGAAGTCGTCGTCATCGCTGTCCCACCAGCGCCTGCCCCGCGCCGGCGGGGAGCCCTCCCTCGCCCGCGCCGCAGGGGCGTCATCCTCGTACCACGCGGCCCCGCCCGGCGTGACGCCACGGCCGCGGGCTCCGGCCCCGGCGCCGCCCGCCGTCCAGCCGCCGGCCTGCGCCACCTCCTCCACCAGCTCCGGCGGGATCTCCAGCAGGAACCGGCTCACGGCGTTGTAGTTCGCCTGCCCCCAGAGGTTGCGGCTGACGGCGTGGGTCAGGTAGAGCCGGAAGCGGGCGCGGGTCATGCCCACGTAGCAGAGCCGGCGCTCCTCCTCCATCTGCCGCTCGTCGGTCAGCGCCCGGTTGTGGGGGAAAACCCCCTCCTCCAGGCCGACCAGGAAGACCACCGGAAACTCCAGCCCCTTGGCCGAGTGCAGGGTCATCAGGGTCACCTTGTTCTGGCCCTCGCCCACCTGGTCGGCGTCGGTCAGGAGGGCGACGGTGGCCAGGAAGCTGTCCAGGTCCCGCAGGCCGTCCAGCTCCTCGCCCGCCGGCGGCTCGAACTCGGCGGCCATCGAGCGCAGCTCCTGCACGTTCTCGAGCCTTGCCGCCGCCTCCAGCGAGGAGTCGGCCTTGAGCTCCTCCAGGATGCCCGTGCGCTCCAGCACGGCGTCGATCAGCTGGCCCACGGTGCACTGCGCGCTCAGGTTGGTCAGCTCCTCGATCAGCGCGCCGAACTCCTCCATGCGCTTCTGGTAGGCGCCTGAGAGGCCGGGGACCATCGAGCAGTCCAGGGCCGCGAGCGCCACCGGCACCTGCCACTGCTCGGCGTAGTCGACCAGCTTGTCCACCGAGGCCGGGCCGATGCCCCGCTTCGGCACCCCCACCGCCCGGCGGAACGACACCGTGTCGGCCGGATTGGCGATGAGGCGCAGGTAAGCCAGGACGTCCTTGATCTCCTTGCGCTCGAAGAAGCGCAGGCCGCCGTAGATGCCGTAGGGGATCGACCGGCGCACCATGGCCTCCTCGAGGGCGCGCGACTGGGCGTGGGTGCGGTAGAGGACGGCGAAGTCCTGGTAGTCCAGGCGGGTTCCGTCGGGCAGGCCCTCGGCCACCAGCCGCTCGACCTCCCGCGCCACGAAGGCGGCCTCGTCCCGCTCGTCGACGGCGGTGTAGTGGCAGATGGGGTCGCCGGCACCGGCGGCCGTCCAGAGCCGCTTCTCCTTGCGGCCGGTGTTGTGGCGCACCACCGCGTGGGCGGCGGAAAGGATGTTCTGCGTGGACCGGTAGTTCTGCTCCAGCTTGATGGACCGGCACCCGGGGTACTGCTCCTCGAACTCGAGGATGTTGCTGATGTCGGCCCCCCGCCACGAGTAGATGCCCTGGTCGTCGTCGCCGACGACGGCCAGGTTCTTCTTCTCCCCGGCCAGCAGGAAGACCCACCGGTTCTGCACGTGGTTGGTGTCCTGGTACTCGTCCACCAGAATGAACTCGAACTTGCGCTGGTAGTACTCCCGCACGTCGTCGAAACGCTCCAGGAGCTCCACGGCCTTCAGCAGCAGATCGTCGAAGTCCAGCGCGTTGTTGGACTGAAGCTGCTCCTGATACAGCGTGTAGACCTTGGCGACCTGCTGGCGCCAGTAGTCGCCCGCCCGGGCGGCGAACCGCCGGGGGTCCAGCATCGCGTTCTTGGCGCCCGAGATGGTGCCGAGCACCGCCCCGGGCTGGAACTGCCGGTCAGAGAGCCCCAGACGCTTCAGGCAGTCCTTGACGACGGCCTGCTGGTCCTCGGCGTCGAGGATGACGAAGTTGCGGCCGTAGCCCAGCCGCTCGATATCGCGCCGCAACATGCGAACGCAGGTGGAGTGAAACGTTGCAGCCCAGACCTCGCGGGCCTTCGGGCCGACCAGCTGCTCCACCCGCTCCCGCATCTCGCCGGCGGCCTTGTTGGTAAAGGTGATGGCCAGGATGCGCCAGGGGTCCACACCGCCGCCCAGCAGGTGGGCGATCGCCCCCGTGTCGACCGGGCCCGGGGACAGGACCGCGGCCCGCAGGACCTCCAGGTCGTCCTCGGTCACGTCGGGCGGCGGCGGGGCGCCGGGATCGTAATCCGGCCCGAACAGGATCAGGTGGGCGATGCGGTGGGCGATCACGCGGGTCTTGCCGCTGCCCGCCCCGGCCAGGATGAGCAGCGGCCCCCGGCCGTGCAGCACCGCCTCCCGCTGCTGGTCGTTGAGGCCGGCGAGCAGCCTGGCACGCACCGCGTCCCTGAGGCGCTGGTACTCGGGAACCAACGAGGGGTCAAGCATGTGTGCGGGTCACCTTCCTCACGTCAGGGGGATTTCTCGCCCGCCCGTCGCTCCTCCTTCCTTCCCCCTTTTTCGCCGTTTTCGACAATAGCCGCGGTACTGCCAGCAATTGTCAGTAAGGGTTGACAGCCTGTTTCCTCTCCTGGTAAAGTGGGTTCCGTTGCCGTACCAGAACATACGATACTTCTGACGATTCCGATATATTGACCGTCAGCGGTCTAAAGGAGGAACTCACTGTGCTTCCATTTCTCCGCCGGCGCCGCTCCCTCTGGGTGGCTCTGGCGCTGGGGCTGGCGGCTTTCCCCGCCATGTTCGCGGGAACGGCGGCCGCCCCTTCCGAGACCGCCGAGCCGGTTCCCCCCGAACCTGAGCCGAATCCGGTGGCCGAGCTGCCGCCGGACCCCGAAGAGCTCGAGCGGGCCCGCCTGAAGGAACTGACCGCGCTGGTCGCCGACCTGGCGCCGGAGAAGTACCGCACACTCGTGGTGGAGGTCGCGGACCGGTACGGGGTGGATCCCCGGCTGATCGCGGCCGTCATCACCGTGGAGACCCGCTGGGATCCGGATGCGGTGGGAGCCCATGGCGAGCTGGGTCTCATGCAGATCCTGCCCTCCACCGGCGAGTGGCTGGCCGGCGCGATGGGGCTGGAGAGCTTCGACCTGCGCGACCCCGCCACGTCGGTGGAGATGGGCACCTTCTACCTGGCCGCGCTCATCCGGGAGTACGGCTCCGTGGACATCGCACTGAGCGTGTACAACGGCGGACCCCGGGCCGCCGAGGGGTGGATGGACAACCCCTACCGGCGGCGGGTGCTGGCCGCCTACGGCATGCCGCCGGTCTCGCAGTATCCCGACCTCATGGAGCAGGCGTCCTGATCCGGGCGCGCCCCGGCCCCCGGCCGTACCCACGGCCGGGGGCCTCTGTGTGGACGGCGGCTACTGGGCGCCGCCGCCCCCACCGCCGCCTCCGGCACCGCCTTCTCCACCACCGCCTTCTCCGCCGCCGCCCTGCTGGCCGCCGCCCTGCTGACCGCCCGGCTGACCGCTTTTCTGACCGCCCTGGGTCCCCTTCGAGAGGATGTCCTGCAGCGTCTGGCGGACCGCCTGCTGCAGCTGATACTGGACGATCGGGTCTTGCAGCATCTCGACGAACTTCTTCTGGATCATCTGCTCGCCGACCGCCGAACTGATGGCGCTCTTCACCGCCTCGTTGAGCGCATCCTTGCCCTCCTGCGTGTCCAGGGCCATCTCGAGCATCTCCACCCCGGCCTGCTCCCTGACCTGGGTGCGGATGAAGTCCTTCATCTCTGCCTCGGCCAGGGCCTCCTTCACCGCCTTCTCCACCCGCTCCGAGCTGGGTTCGGGCGACTGCTGCGGCTGCTGCTGCCCCATGCCCATGCACCCGTGCAGGAGCAGGGCGCAGAGCACTATGGCTGCCCACCGTGAACGCACCGTACCAAATCCCCCTCCAACTGGCCATCGGTCCCGTTTGCCTCTAGCGTTCACCAGCCGCAGGGCGTTGATTCGGACTGGCCATGGGGCAAAGTATCTACGCGCTGTCCGGTGGGACTGGTTTCACTGCACCTTGTCGCCGTTTGCCGCCTTCGGGGCGGGAATCGGCCGGCGGGATCCCGAATGTGGGGAAACAGAATGATCAGATTGGGGGTCGGATTCTGTGTACGATCTGCTGCTCAAGGGCGGGCACCTGGTCGATCCTGCCAACGGCCGCAACGGACGCTTCGACATCGGCATCCGCCGGGGTTCCATCGCGCGGATCGCCCCTGACATCCCCCGCTCCGAGGCCGCGGAGGTGCTGAATGTCAGCGGCCTGCTGGTGCTGCCCGGCCTAGTGGACATCCACATCCACGCGTCGTCGGAGTTCCAGGGGCGGGTGGCGCACCGCATGCTGGCCCTGGCCGGGGTGACCACGGCCCTCGACATGGCCGGCCCGATCGACGACGTGCTCGCCATCGCGCGGGACCACGGGGCTGGCATCAACCTGGCCTGTCTCAACCGCGTGAAGCCCGGCGAGATGGTCGGGACCGCCGACCCCTCCGCAGGGGAGCTGGAGGCCGGGATCGCCGCCGCCCTGGAGCGGGGCGCCCTGGGCGTCAAGATCATGGGCGGCCACTACCCCCTCACGCCCGAGGCCACGGGGCGCGTGTTCGAGATCGCCAACCGGCTGGGCGCATGGGCCGCGATCCACTGCGGCAGCACCCGGAGCCGCAGCGACCTGACAGGCCTCCGGGAGGCGCTGGACCTGAAGGGCCGGAACCACGTGCACATCGCCCACATCAACAGCTACTGCCGGGGCACGGTGAAGGAGCCCCAGCAGGAGGCCCTCCAGGCCATCGAGTGGCTGACGGAGGCCGAAAACCTCGTCACCGAGTCGTACCTGGCGGTGGTCAACGGCACCTCGGGCAGGTGCATCGACGGCGTCCCGGAGAGCGATCGCACGCGGGCCTGCCTGGAGCAGGGCGGCTACCCTGCGACCGAGGATGGGCTGCGCCGGGCCATTCTGGAGGGGTTCGGCCGGGTCAACGTGATCGAGGGCGACCGCGCCGTGCTGCGCACCGGCCCCGAGGCCGTCGCCGTCTGGGAGGCGGCAGGCACCAACGTCGGGATCAGCTTCCCCGTCAACCCTCCGCTGCCCCGGCTCATGCTGGCGGCCGCGAAAAAGCGGGACGGCCGCTTCGTCGTGGACGCACTGGCCACGGACGGCGGCGGCATCCCGCGCAACTTCACCATCTCCGCCGGGCTCCGGCTGGTCGAGCTCGAGGTGCTGACCATGGCGGAGTTCGTGCTGAAGTCGTGCACCGTGCCGGCCCGGCTGCTGGGGCTCTCCAGCAAGGGTCACCTGGGCGAGGGCGCCGATGCGGACGTGACCGTGGTCGACGCCGCGGCGGCCGAAGTGCGCACCACGATCGCGGCCGGGCAGGTCGTCGCCCACCACGGGGTCGTCATGGGGCGCTCCACCCGCATCATCACGACGGAGCGCGGACGGAGCGCCGTGGAGGCTGCGGGCCTTCAGCCCGTCGTCACGGACCTGGCGAAGAGCGGCTTCTACCGGCGCGACCGGATCTAGAGTCAGGCCAGCGCCTCCCGCACCGCGGCCTCCGCCAGGATGAGGGTCGGGTCGATGACGGGCACCGGCAGGTCGCCGTCGTGGAGGACGATGGGCAGCTCGGTGCAGCCGGCGATGACCGCGCCGGCGCCCCGGTCGATCAGGTTCTGTGC
>Ga0134099_1001637_pt1 | contig 20626 bp, 14 predicted proteins | sample 10_taG_2_FD_105482 | JGI IMG/M metagenome (GOLD analysis project Ga0134099, IMG submission 105482) | Switchgrass degrading microbial communities from high solid loading bioreactors in New Hampshire, USA - 10_41_5_180_A2 metaG | ecosystem: Engineered > Bioreactor > Semi-continuous > Anaerobic >...
AATGAAGATTTCTCCTGCATCTGCTACGGGATTTTGGAACGGACTTTATTTTTATGGAGCGAACTTTATTTTAATGGAGTAAACTTTATTAGAATTATACAACTTTATTTGAATTATACAACTGCCTACTCCACAGTCACACTCTTGGCCAGGTTGCGCGGCTTATCGACGTCGCACCCCTTCTGTACTGCCATATAGTATGCGAAAAGCTGCATTGGAGTGATGGCCACCACCGGTGCAACAAACGGGTCTACATCCGGTATAGTAATAACCATATCCACAATATCAGATATATGTTTATTCTTCTCCTGGGTTACCGCCATTACTACAGCGCCTCTTGCCTTAACCTCCTTCACATTGCTTAATGTTTTTTCAAAGAGGTAATCCTGTGTCATGGAGCATACCACAAGTGTGCCTTCCTCTATGAGAGCAATTGTTCCGTGCTTCAGTTCTCCGCCGGCATAAGCTTCAGAATGAATATAGGAGATTTCCTTCAGCTTCAGTGATCCCTCCATGGCTAAAGCATAATCTAGTCCTCTTCCTATGTAGAATATGCTTTTTGCATTATAATGCTTTGATGCAAACTTCTGTATGTCTTCCTTGTTGGCAAGTATTTTTTCGATTGCATCAGGAAGCATCCTGAGATTCTTAATTTGTGTGTCAAGAGTCTGAGCATCTATGGTACCCTTCTTCACTGCAAAATCCAGTGCAATAAGGTAAAGTGCTGATAGCTGCGTATTGTATGCTTTTGTTGAAGCAACGGCAATTTCAGGGCCCGCCCAGGTGTAGAGTACGTTGTCAGACTCTCTTGCAATAGAGCTGCCTACAACATTAACAATAGACAGTATTTTTGCTCCCTTGCTTTTTGCCTCTCTGAGAGCAAAGAGAGTGTCTATGGTCTCTCCTGACTGGCTTATTATTATTACAAGATGTCTTTCGTCAACGATAGGATCGCGGTATCTGAATTCAGAAGCCAGATCCACCTCTACAGGTATCTTAGCAAGCCTTTCAATTATATATTTTCCTACAATTCCTGCATGATAAGCGGTTCCGCAAGCGACAATATATATTTTTTCAATATTTTTCACATCTTCAGGTGTAATTTGTATATTATCCAGCACAATACCATTGTCTTTAATTCTGGGATTAATGGTATCCCTTACCACCTTAGGTTCCTCAGACATCTCCTTCATCATAAAATGTTCATAACCTGATTTTTCTGCCACACTGACATCCCAGTCTACATGGAATACATTCTTTTTAACTTCTTTACCGAAGTAATTGTAAACTTTAACACCGTCCTTGCGCAATACGGCAATTTCCCTGTCTTCCAAGATATAAATATCTCTTGTATGTTCCAGTATGGCAGGTATATCCGAAGCAATAAAATTCTCTCCCTCACCAAGTCCTACAATAAGCGGACTGTCTTTTCTTGCTGCAATAAATTCCTGATTGTTGTCACGAGATATTACTCCCAGTGCATATGAGCCTTCCAGTTCTGATATTGTATCTATTACAGCCTGCACCAAGTCACCATGATAATGGTATTCCACAAGATGAGCAATTACCTCCGTATCTGTATCCGACACAAATTCATAACCCTGAGACATAAGGAATTCCTTAAGCTTTAAATAATTCTCAATAATACCATTATGGACAACAGCAATTTTTCCTGAGCGGCTTATATGAGGATGGGAGTTCACGTCATTAGGCTCCCCATGGGTAGCCCACCTTGTATGACCTATGCCTAATTGTCCATAAGGCTTTTCTGCATTAATCTTTTCTTCAAGGGCCGAAAGCCTTCCTTTGCACTTAACAATTTTCAGGCCATGCGTATTGTATATAGCAATTCCAGCGGAATCATATCCTCTGTATTCAAGCTTTTTTAAACCATTTAACAGTATAGGTGTACAATTTTTGTCACCAATATAACCAACTATTCCACACATTATTAATTTACCTCCTTTAATTACAATATTTGGTAATATAGTTTCCGGTATTGGACACAAAACTTCCCGTACTGGAAATCCAGTCTTTAAACAAATTTAAATAACAAAACGAAATTAACTCCAATAACATAGAAATTTTATTGGAAATGTCAGCTGCTCTGTTAAGTCTTATGAAAACAAATTCCTGCTAGAAACTGCCAAAGAAATATATAAAGACTACAACAGAAAATCAACAAAAACTGAGCAGCAAAAATTTCTAAAGAATTGATATTGCAGAGCGGCCATTCCGACTCACTTTGTTCTGCAGTCACCTGCAGTTTTTGTAGAGTCTTAACGATTATGGCAAACCGGAAGGTTTCCGCCGAATATTTCGATAACTCACAGCGTCCTTTGCTGTGACCTCCTTCCCCTCGTCAACAAAAGCTTTCGCTCTTGTCCCGGCGCTTTATATTCATTCTATGCAACTCTGTAATTCTCTTCTTACTTAACATATTCACTTTTTTCCACTATTCACTTTTTCCATTACTTAAGATAGAATTCTCTCATATCAACTCCTTTCCTGCTAATCCCCGTTAGCTCATGCATCTCGGCCATAACATGCCGGTATCGGTACCTGCGCTTACTTTACTCAGCCTACTTGCTGTTGCTAACTATCATTATATCACATCCGGACAGCTTAATTATATATAACTCCATATTTCCTTAGACAATGTATTGCTTGCATAAGTTCCCCATTAATTAATTAAACTATCCGGTTTATGCCTGCCATTTTTTTGAGGAACAGGAGCAAGGAACCTTTTCCTCTGCCCTGTTCCAATGTTTTGCCAAAGCTGTTTACCTCAGCTAATCTTTGAAAGCCTTTGTTCAATTAAGTTGGCCAGTTCTTCTGCTCTTTGGGCTATGTATACCTGGTCCTTGCCTTCAATCATAACCCTTACCAGCGGCTCAGTACCGGAAGGCCTTATCAGGACTCTACCTTCACCGTTGAACTCGCTTTCCAATTTTCTACACATTTTTGATATCTCTTCATCTTCCATATATTTATATTTATTTCCATTGCTTACTTTAGCATTAACTAAAACTTGCGGTAAAACCTGCATAGCTGAAGCAAGTTCAGAAAGTTTCTTACCAGTTGTCTTAACTACTTCCAGCAGCTTAATTGCAGTCAAAAGTCCGTCACCTGTTGTATTTGAGTCTAATAAAATAATATGTCCTGATTGCTCGCCGCCTAACGAATATCCTTTATCCAGCATTTCTTCAAGAACATATCTGTCACCCACCTTGGTTTTCACCAGTTTCAAGCCTTCTCTTTTAGCTGCTATTTCCAGACCCATATTACTCATTACGGTTACTACTATCGTATTATCATTGAGTTTCCCCTTCTTTTTGAGATCAATACCCAGGATAGCCATTATCTGGTCTCCGTCAACCAGATTTCCATTTTCATCTACCGCAAGCATCCTGTCTGCATCACCGTCAAAAGCAATGCCCAGATCAGCACCGCTCTCGATGACAAACTTCATGAGACCTTCCATGTGAGTAGAACCACAGTCAGAATTAATATTTATACCGTCAGGCTCGTTGTTTATTACTTTTATTTCTGCTCCAAGATCAGAAAGCACTTTAGGAGCAACTTTATAGGCAGCACCGTTTGAACAGTCAACAGCAATTTTCAGACCCTTAAGGTCGCAACTAATGCTATTCCTCAAAAATGATGCGTAATCATCTATTGCATTATCTTTTGTGATTCTAACACCTATTTGCTTTCCTATCGCTCTCGGCAGTTCTTCGCTGCCGTCAAGAATTATCGACTCGATCCTTTCCTCTATTTCATCCGGTAGTTTATATCCATCACTATTGAAAAATTTTATTCCGTTAAATTCATATGGGTTGTGCGATGCTGAAATAACAACACCTGCATCGGCTTTGTATAAGCGCGTCAGATAGGCAATAGCAGGAGTAGGCAATACACCAAGACATATGCATTGAGCTCCAACAGAACATATACCTGCAACAAGTGCTGATTCAAGCATATGCCCTGAAATTCTTGTATCCATTCCCACAAGTATTCTTGGGGTATGTTTTGTGTTTTCACTTAATACATAGGCGCCTGCCCTGCCTAAATTGAATGCAAGCTCTGCCGTTAACTCATGATTAGCCACTCCCCTTACTCCGTCTGTTCCAAAAAGTCGACCCATTATTCTAAACCCCCGTTTATTAATCAATGTAAATTTGTTTTTTAAAAAACACAATTTCCTTGTAATACATTTATATGCTTTCTATTATAAATGTACACAATAAAACCTTCAAGAAAATTTAATAATGTTTAACTTTTGATGATTATTCAGTCTCTGTATCTTCGTTAGATATCTTTTTTATGCTGACCTCAATATCTTGTTCATCTACACGGCTGAATCCGGCAGGTAAAGAAACATCCAGCTGCACTTTGTGGTTTCCGTCTTTGTAGCCCGCCATATTTGCACTAAGCTTTATATCGTTTTTTCTCAAACTATTAAGCCAGCTTTGTCTTCCTTTTACACGAATGGTAACTGTTTCATTTTTTATTTCATATTCTAATGTATTGTCCTCAATAGTATTGTTTAAAGTTATCTCGTCTCGAGTAAAGGTAAATTCTTTTATATTGTTTTTTTCTATGGAAATATTCACCTTCACATCCTGTGGAGTATCTACAAGGGCCGCGCCCTGCGGCAAAATAATAGGGCTTGTAACACTAATATCTTCCGACGCATTTGATATATCTACCGGTTCGGTTTTCAGCTCAGTAACCTTAGCCAGAACTTCCGGTGACCCTTTGATTAATGCTTTACTAGGAGTTATACTTCTTTTCTCTTCAAAATGGTCTTTTGCAGGAGCCCCTTTAACCTCAAGTTTGATTGGTACTTCTTTCGCAATTTCTATTCTTATGTTGACACTTATGTTTTTACCCAGAGAAGTAATCTCTTTTCCATCTTTATTATAGACTTTACACTCCTTGTTTATGTCTACAATGCCTGTAAAACCACTAATATCAACTGTTGTCTTAATAGCTGAAACAGTGTCAATAATAGATTCCATATTGTCAATTTCCACAAATTCAGGAGCATATGACAAGCCTACAAGTTTATATCCGGTTGGCAACTCTCCCTCAATTTGCACATCAACAGGAAATGACTTTTTTTTCAGTTTTTCCAGCTCAACTTCGATTACTTTAGGATTTACATCCAGTATAGTTATTTCATTCGTATTATAATATGGACCTTCAATTCTTATTTTGGTATCTTTTTCAGACTCGACCTTGCTAAAGTCAAGAATAGCGGTAAAATCATCAGAAGTTAAATTTCTTAGAGCTTCTGTCCTTCCCCGGACAAGAACCTCAATATTTTTTCTATAATCTTTGCTCTTCAGAACCAGACCTTTTTCTTCAAGGGCATCTTCATTTTGTATTCTTAAATTAACATAAAACTTCCTGGTATCAAAAGGATCGCTGGTGTTCAAAGCATAAAGCCACAGCAGTATTGCTATCACAACTGAAAAAATTTTAATTGTAGTATCCTTTTTCAAGAAATCTTTCATTTAGACCTCACCTTCCATAATGATAGCATTTTACTGGAGGTATTGCCTTCCAACAGGTGTTTGTTCAATGCTTTTCTCAATATATCAGGTGTCAGATTTCTTGTTAACCCTCCATTGTATGCCAGTGATATCTTCCCTGACTCTTCAGAAACAACAACGGCAACAGAATCTGAAACCTCGGTTATTCCCAGAGCAGCCCTATGCCTGGTACCAAGTTCCTTGCTAAGATTGGGATTGTCCGTCAGGGGAAGAAAACAAGCTGCGGCCTTAACTTTTCCGTCCCGTATGATAACTGCTCCGTCATGTAGTGGTGTGTTTGGTGTAAAAATATTTATCAATAGTTCTGAACTGATATTTGAATCAAGTTGAGTACCGGTATTGATAATTTCTCCTATTTTAGTGTCTCTTTCTATTACAATAAGCGCACCAACGTATGCCTTGGACATTTCAATACACGCTTTTACTATTTCCTCAATGGCGGCTGTAACCTTTATTCGGGTACTGGGCTCATCAAAGTTAAATAGATCCCTGAATCTGCTTCTACCAATATGTTCAAGCCCTCTTCTGAGTTCCGGTTGGAAAAGAACCACTAAAGCAATTGCAGCAATTGTTATTATATTGTTAAGTATAAATGCAATGGTCCGCAAGCCAAGCCATTTACTTAACTCAGAAGCTATAAGTATGAATATAATACCTTTGATTAGCTGCCAGGCTCTTGTCTCCTTTACAAGTACGATAACTTTATAAACCACATAGGAAACTATACTTATATCAACTATAGACTTAATCACATCTAAAGGACCTTCAATGCCTATATAACCTGCAAAGTTGTTAATTAAGTCATTAATATTAATATTACCAAATATATTCAACAAACCTCACACCCTTGACATCTGTTAAGATGTTTTATCCATAGTGAGAATTGCATAACCGGTTTAATGCGGTTATTGCGCTTATTCACGTAAATACTTGCAAGCCAATTCCCCATAATAGAATTATACCCTGTTTTTAATTTCCATGTAAACCTATTTGAAATTTTTGTTACAAAAAATTCAGGTTCTTTTGTATATTTACAGCAAAGCAAAAGAAAATTAATGTATATTTCCCAGGTAAATGTATTTTAAATACCTTTCAGCTACCTTTTTTGCCTCTATAAGGGTTTCCCGGGGCGTAGGCGAAACATCTCTCATTTTATATCTCGGAAAAAATCTGGAAAGGTGAAGTGGAATTTCAGGAGAAACAGATGCAAGCCATTTGGCCAGTTCTTCAATCTCTTCCATTGAGTCATTTAATCCTGGAATAACGAGGTTAGTAACCTCAACATGACATTTTTCCGCTGAAATTTCAACCGTCCTTTTTACATCGTCCAGTGCAGCACGGCATATGCTGTTATAAAAGGAAGACGTAAAAGCCTTTACGTCTATATTCATCGCATCTATATAAGGCAGAAACTCTTCCAATGGCTCCCTGCTTATAAAACCGTTTGTCACGAGCACATTCCTCAGGCCTTTTTCCCTGGCAAGTCTTGCAGTGTCATATACAAATTCATACCAGATGAAAGGCTCATTATAGGTATAGGCTATCCCGATATTACCGGATGAAACAAGTTCCAAAGCCTTTTCCACCAGCGTCTGCGGTACGACATCATATACATCTGAACTTTCATCATAACTTACCTGGGCAATTGTCCAGTTCTGACAAAAAGAACATTTTAAGTTACATCCAAAAGTACCGGCGGAAAGTATCATTGACCCAGGGTAAAACTTTTTCAGCGGCTTTTTCTCAATGGGGTCCAGTGCTATGGAAGAAATTTTGCCGTAATTCAGAGAATACAGATCTCCTTCTATATTGGCACGGGCTCTGCATGTACCGGTACTCCCAGGCTTTATTATGCAGTTATGCGGACATAAATAGCAGCATACTTTTGAATCCTCAATTTTGTTGTAGTATTGCGCAAGCTTCACTTATGTCTCACCACTTCAAACCTTTCCATTTTATAGTTCTCGTCAGGTGCTATACCCGCTTTCTTCAAAGCAATTGAAACCTGCTCTTCAGGTGTATCAACGCCTTCCAGGTTTGGCAAAAGCAAACCTGATCGACGCCCTGATCTCACGATTACACCATATCTTTTGACGTCAAGCTCATCCAGCGAATTTATGGGCTCGGGTTTTTCCAACACATCAACAGAATATACCAATTCACCAAGTTCATCCTCCTGAACGGGATAAAACCTTGGGTCCTCCGTACCTGAACTTATTGCGTTATATATAATTTCTTCGGCAATATTTTTTCTTACAGGAGCTATAGTTCCGATACATCCCCTAAGCTGTCCGTTCTTCTTGATTGACACGAATACACCTGCTCTGCTTTCCAGCATTTCTGCAGGCAAATCTCCAGGAACCTTAATAATCTTCTTATTTCTCACGTATGTCTCCAGTGAATGCCGTGCAAGTGCTACGTAAGCGTCTTCATTTTCTCTCAGTTCTTCCAGCCTTTGTTTTTTTCTGTCTTCAACTCTTTCCAGTATACTGCTTTCAGCCTTTTCCTCACCAACTTGAATCCTGGCTATGGCATACCCTACTCCAAAAGGACCTTCATATGAATATACCTCGGATTTCAACTGATGTCCGTCCAATGCTCCGAACATCATAATAAAAGACCTTAGGCCACACTCTCCTGCCTGTTCGCAAAAATCTTCATCCAATTCCAACAGTCTTTCTATATCAAGAGTTTCCACACTGTTTACCAGAAGTTCGTCAAACTCCCTGCCATGCTTATTGTATCCATAAGGAGCATCATGAGATAACCTGTGGGAAAGGTCACCGCTTGCTAAAAAAACAACATTTCCCTGTGAATCTTCAACGGCCTTTGCAATGCATCTTCCAAACCTGTACAAATCGTTGAAGGGAAGGCCTGAAATTGAGATATGGACAAGCTTGAATGAGCTGATTTCTTTGCTGACAAAATAAAGCGGTACAAATGCTCCATGGTCCAGATTCTGTGAAAAGCCATATCTTCTCAGTTCCTTGTTTTCAAGGCCTCCGCATGGGATTCCGGCAGCATTTGAATAATCAATAATTTTCCCGACAAGTTCAGTATTGATGGAAAACTCCAGATTTACATCACTTCTTCCGAACCTGCCCATATCACCGGCCAGATTGGTGGAAGTTGAAATATATATGTAATCTTGAAATACCGGTCCGTGGGGTGTTGTAATAATTATGGTATCAGGTCTGTCGGATTTGATATCCTGAGCGGCCTTTTTCATAGCCTGTATGGTCCTGCTTGCACTTTTCTCCTCACCCCTGCCTATTTCAGGTATTGCAATTGGTGGATGTGGAAATATATATGCTCCGGCAATTTTACCCATTATATCACTACCTTCCTGCAACTGATAATGCTATTGCTCCAAATGTAGTTATGATAAGAGTCATCGCAGTAATGAGTGCAATCCATTTTACAACGTGCCTTCTTTTCATAACTTGACCATGTCTTTTTCTCATAACCCGACCCTGCCTTTTTATTAGCTCAAACAAATCATATAAATAAAAGCAATACAGTATACAAACTCTACTTTTTATACACAAACTATATACAAACTTTATTCTTTATTAATATATTCTATATTAATATTTGCAAATTTCAAGGATTGAGTTATATTGTTTCCTTTTCAATTTGGGTATGATGATAAACTGTACCATCGTTATCTTGTGCTTTATCATCAGTGTACTGTAAATATATATCCGAAAACTCTATTGCTGCAGCATATACCAGGTTATTATCATTAATTCCGCAGTTCATTTCCCCACTGGAGCTTTCATCTGTCTCAATTATATCCATGGGAAAAACAATGGTAAAAATACTGCCTACATCCACCTTACTTTCGACGAAAACTTCCCCTCCCATTGCGTTTACAAGCAGTCTGACCAGCGTTAGTCCAAGGCCGGTACCCACACGCTCTCTAGCCAGGGTGTTATCTGCCTGTACAAATCTATTGAACACAAGCTCAATCTTATCTTCCGGTATACCTTCACCTTCATCTTTAACTTTCACACAAATCCTGTCACCGTCATGTAAGATTTTTACTTCTATTGATCTGCCGCAGGGAGTAAATTTTATTGCGTTTGAGAGTAGATTTAATAAGACTCGTTCATATTTTTCTTCATCGATTGCTATGATTTTTTGTTCGAAATCAGATATGAATTTAATTTCAACGCCTCTGTCAACTGCATACAGCATTACTGAGTCTATAATAGATTTGGTAAACCAGACAATATCAATATTTTTCTTATGAATCTTCATATATCCGTTCTCTGCCTTGGATATATCAAGCAGGTTATTAACAAGTCTGAGCTGCCTTAGGGAATTTTGTTTTATCTGATGAATCAGTTTTCTTACTTTCTGGGGCACTGAATTCCTGTACATATTTTCTATAGTCTGAACTGCAGCGCAAATTACGGTAAGAGGAACTTTGAATTCATGAGATATAAAGCTGAAAAATTCATCCTTTGTTCTCAGCATCTTTTCATATTCATTCCTCTGGTGCTCCATTGCCATGGAATATTCGTCTGCCAACTGTCTGCTAATCACCTTCTCTGTGACATCATATGTAATACATATGATATATTTTATTGTTTCGTTTTCCTTGATGGGAACAAAAGTAATATCAACATACATTTCATTGTCAGTATCCCGTTTAACCATAAATTCGGATATTCTTATAATAATTCCACAGGAAAAGACTTCCTTCCATATGAAAGTACCATCCTCTTTAACCCATTCTGCTGCAATTTTGCTAAGAGAGACTCCTACACTGTTTTTCTTATTATCATACGGAGACTTTAACAGGTTAAGGAAATTGCCGTTTGCATCTAATAAAATCATTTCAGGCACGCCAAAAACAGCAATTCCAATATTAGTGCCGTTTGAAATATGTTCTATGCCGGCAAGTTGATCCTCAATTCTTGAGTTTGGTACTTCAGTGAATATGATAATCGCCTCGCCAGGCATGACTCCAGGCAACCTAATCACATTTACAAGCCTAGCCTGAGATGTTCTGGTAAACAAATACATTCTCTTCTCTATTTCATTTGAAATGCTGGAATAATCCATACTAGCCCTAAATAAATTTTTAAATACTGTTTCAATATCATTATTTATAAGATCTTCTTTTAGATATCCTGTCAGGTTTATGAATGCATAACTGATTTCATAAATTATATTGTCTCTTACTTTTATGTATGGCAAATAAGGCAGTGAACAAAGACAATATTTCTTATTAATACTAATCCCTCCACTCAGGTTATAGAGTAGATTGAAAAACATTATAAATTTATTATGTAAAATCATATATATAATATCATAAAATTACTCTAAGTGCTAATTATTTGAAAGTATATTTAACAATATTATCGTTACATATTATTACAATTTAAATTCTAAAGCCATCTATTCTATATTTTCCCGAACCATTCTGCCCTTACTTCTTTTTTATCCAGCCACTCTACTATTTTTGAAACAACATGGTTGTCATTATCCGGAAAACAATAATCCGCCACTTTTTTCAGTTGTTCATGTGCATTCTCCACTGCTATTCCTATGCCTGCAGCCTGTATCATATCAACATCATTTAGGTTGTCCCCTACTGCTATAACCCTTGAGGGTGAAATCTCCAGCATTCTTATCAACTCTTTCAATGCCGCTCCTTTTGAAGCATCTCTACTGAGTATTTCAAGAAAAATCGGTTCTGAAAATACCGTATAGAAAGCACTTTCTTTATTTATAATATTCTCCAGAATATACTTTTCAACTTCCAGGAGTTTTTCATGTTCCCAGGCAAGCATTACTTTATACCAACCATCAGGCACTTCTTCGATGGAAGCGCGGCGGGGAAAAAACTCTGCTCTTTTCAAGTGCATTTCTGTTGTGTCATTTTCCCTCAGAAGTATCATATGTCCTCCATGGAATACCTCTACACCCATTTGGGGAAACTTCTTCATCAAGTGAACCAAAACACTTCTAACATCTGTTGGAAGCAACTTGCACCAAAGCGTTTCTTTTTTCCAATAATCATATATTTGGCTGCCATTGTATAATATCACAGGAGCATTTACAGTAAGCTGAGGCATGTACTGTACTATTCCCAGATCCATCCTGCCTGTGGCAATTGTAAAACTTCCTCCTTTTTCTACAAAATATTTTACAGCTTCCCTGTTTTCTCTACTAATTTGCTTTTTGCTGTCAAGAAGTGTACCATCCATGTCACAGGCCAGCAAAATGTCTTTAAAAGGATATTTTTCTGTCATTAACGTCCACCTTCCAAGTATGTAATATATACCAACAATAGAATAACATTAAACAATTCAAAAAGATTAAAAATTTCAACAATACCTGCTTCGCCATAAAATAAGGGCTTTGGGAAAAGCATCCCAAAACCCTATGGGCAAGTGGTGCGGACAACAGGACTTGAACCTGCACGGGGTTGCCACTAGATCCTAAATCTAGCGCGTCTGCCAATTCCGCCATGTCCGCATATATAAACAATCATCTAGTAGCTTAAAAAAGCTACTAGATGATTATAACACAATCTTATAAAAAATCAATACTACAGTTTGAAATTGCTTATCATATTGTTTAACTCCTCAGCCAATTCTGCGAGCATAGCGGCAGATGAAGATATCTCCTCCTGACCTGCTGTCTGCTCTTCTATAGCTGCCGCAACTTCCTGGCTTCCGGACATGGATTTCTTTGCCACATCGTAAATAGCTTTACTCATTTCCTCCACTTTCTGAATTTCTTCAACTGCTTTTTCTAATTCTTCATTTATTTGTTTTACCTGATTATCCACATCCCTGCTGGTGCTGACAATCTCTTCAAAGGACTTGCCAGCTTCCTCTGCCATTTCTGTGCCCTCAATAACCTCATTAACTCCCTCAGTCATACTTTCAGCAACCAACATCGCCTGGTTTTGTATTTCCTTTAATATTTCTGTGATTCTCTTTGCTGCACTTGCGGAACCCTCAGCGAGCTTGCGTATCTCGTCAGCTACAACTGCAAAACCTTTCCCGTGTTCACCGGCCCTTGCGGCCTCTATTGCTGCATTAAGGGCAAGCAGGTTTGTCTGTGAAGCAATGTTAGTTATCGAATCCAGAATTACTCTTATATCTGCGGTCTGTTTATTCAGTGACTGAGTAACTTCCTGTGTATTGATAATTTTATTCTGAATAGTCTCAATTTGATTTATTAATTGTCTGACTTTATCGTTACCAACTTCAGCAGCTTTACTTGCTTTTATGGATGTAGATAATACGGTACGGGAATTCTCATAGATTCTTTTATTTCTTTCCATCTGATTTCTTATAACTTCTACAGTTTTTTCAGATTTCTCTGACTGATCTATCGCGCCATTTGAGACCTGTTGGATAGCAGCTGCAATCTGCTCAATAGCTTTTGTACTTTGCTCTGCTCCGGCTTTTAGTGATTCCGCCGATTGAGCTACGTTTTCACTTGTACTGCTGATTTTACTTATTATAGAACGCAGGTTTAACGCCATTTTATTGAATGCCTGCGCTAATACTGCAATATCGTCTTTCGAATTTATTTTTATGTTTCCAATATCAAGGTTTCCGTCTGCAATACTCTGTGCGGAGGAAGAAAGCTTGTTGATAGTTCCACCGGTCTTGCTTGAGTATATTGTAGAAGCCGTTAGACTCACGGCACTGACAATTATAATTAACAAAATTACTGCAATTCCTGTGGTATCAGCTCTTTTGCTGAGACGCTCCTTTAAATCCATTTGACTGTTTAACTCTGATGAGATTAATGCATCAATCTCATCCTCAATAAAACCTGCAACTTTTTTTGCATTGTCTCTTTTCTCAATGGAATCGTTTATCGATTGACTTTCCAGAACACCATTTATATATTCTTTAAACGTCTTGTTAAGCCTTTCAACATAACCAATTCTTGTAATTACTTCACTGTCCGAAGCAAGTTTCCTAAGCAATAATATATTGTCATCAATCTTTTTAGTTTCAAGCGTGATATTATCTGTATGTAACTTGTTATCCTTCTCAAGGATGTAATTAGTAAGGTGTTCAGGAATTATCGCTGCTGAATCTTTGATTTCATTGGCTGCTATTGACATCTGCACCATGCTGTCAAAACCTGAAATGAGAGAACGTAGCAAGAAGAAAGATAAGATACTCACAATTCCCATTGATATTACTACAGCACTGAATCCCAAAATCATTCTGCCTTTCACTGTTGACATAAAGTTTAACTTTCTGGTAAATATTTCTTTACCTCTTGCCTTCTTTAGCTTTTTCAAATGGATCACCTTCATTCTCAGTTAGTATTTTAATAAGGCATTAATGCATAAAAAGACAAAATACGACAATATTCAATTTTATCTATTAAAATTTTACTAACAAAGTATATTATATCCATAAATAACTAAAATGTAAACCACATTTGGAAAAAAATCCATAATAGATTTGTTTATAAGTGTAATGTCAATAAATATTATGTTAATATGCGTAATATTTATATTTATAATGTTTATATGTGTCTAACGTGCTCCAGTCCCTGGTTGAAAAGCTGCAAAATATGTTCATCGTCCAGAGAATAAATTGCAGACTTTCCCTCTTTTCTGAACTTTACAAGCCTTTGATTTCTGAGAATACGAAGCTGATGTGATATAGCTGACTGTGTCATATTAAGAATTTCAGCAATATCACAAACACACATATCACACTTTGAAAGAGCAAATATAATTTTCAGCCTGGTAGGATCTCCAAGTGTCTTGAATACTTCAGAAAGCATTATTATTTCTTCTTCACCCAGCATAGATTTTTTTACTTTGTTTACGTTATCAGAATTAGTATTGTATTCTTCACAGTTGTCGAAACAATTTTTCACCATAGCACATCCTTCACTTGTTTAATGGCATTACTAATGGTTTAAATTTTATTATGTCAGACTTGTAAAAACATTTCAATATCATTATATTTTTTATGAGGAAATAAGTCAATTGTAGTTGCCAGCGATGCTATCTACTGCTATATTATATTTAAATCTGCTATGACAGATATAAAGTTTGCATATATTATAATATCACCAACCGGAGGAGTAACCATTGATTTATTACATAGTATTAGCACTGATGTTACTTTTTATAACCTACATGCGCTTCGAAGCTTCATGGGTTGAAGTTAATCATATAAAGTTTACAAAAAGCAGTAAGAATTTAAAGATTCTCCACATCTCGGATTTACACACAAACAGATTGAAAGTGCCATGGCAAAAAATAAGAAAAATAATAAAAAAGGAAAACCCTGATTTAATTTTAATAACTGGAGACTGCATAGAAAAAGAACAACATATGGATATTTTTCTTGACTTCATCGATTATTTAGACTTTGATCAACCTGTTTACATGTGTCTGGGCAACCATGATCACAGGGCTTTTTCATATAACCGCAAAAAAGTTAATAAGTTCATAAGGGAAATCGAGAAACGTCGTATTACTGTGCTTGACAACTGTTCCGTTTGTTTTAATAAAAATAAAAAAAATTACAGCATTACCGGTATAGACGATATAAGAGAAGGTAGCCCGGACATTGAAAAGGCCTTAAGTACAAAAAAAGAAAATGCCTATATAAATATAGCTATCTCACACAATCCGGACATTGTATATTCTCTTAAAGGTAAGGAAATACACTATCTTTTCTGCGGACATTTGCACGGAGGACAAATATGGGCCCCGTTCAATCTGGAGTTCAGGCTGCTGCGTGGAGATAAACTTGGTTTAAACGGAATAAAAAAAGGACTGCACAGAATTAACGGAATTAATTTGTATATAAGCCGTGGACTGGGGAACGTCACCGTTCCCCTCAGATTCAGGTCACGGCCTGAAATAACAATCTATTACCTTCCATGAGAATAAGTCGCAGGTTTCCTGATCAGGCAAGTGCTTATCTCTCTGCATAAATAAGTGCTTTACCTGCGCAGGCGCTCTTCAAGTATCTCTTTCTCCGCTTCGAAGCCAGGTTTCCCGAGAAGGGCAAACATGTTCTTTTTATATGCTTCAACTCCGGGTTGGTCAAATGGATTTACACCCAGGAGATAGCCGCTTATTCCACAGGCTTTCTCAAAGAAATATACCAAATTGCCGAAATAATAGCTGTTCATCTCAGGAATGCTCAACAGCAGATTGGGAACACCGCCGTCAGTATGCGCAAGAATTGTTCCTTCAAGTGCTTTTTTGTTAACCAAATCTATTTCCATTCCTGCAAGGAAATTGAGACCATCTATATTGTCTTTATCAGTCTGAATCGTTATTGCTTTACTGGATTTCTCTATTTTCAGAACCGTTTCGAAAATATTCCTGAGGCCATCCTGTATGTATTGTCCCATTGAGTGAAGATCCGTTGTAAAATCAACTCCTGCAGGGAATATTCCTTTACCGTCCTTACCTTCACTTTCACCGTATAATTGCTTCCACCATTCGGTAAAGTAGTGCATTGAAGGTTCATAGTTTACCATTATTTCAATGATCTTGTTTTTTCTGTATAGCGCATTTCTTACTGCAGCATATTGGTAACATTCATTATCTGCCAGATTCACACTTTTATAAGTCTCATATGCGTCAGCCGCACCTTTCATCATATCATCAATATCAATTCCACTCACTGCGATGGGCAGTAATCCTACGGCAGTAAGTACCGAATACCTTCCTCCTACGTTGTCAGGTATCACAAAAGTTTCATATTTTTCTTCCTCAGACAGCTTTTTTAAGGCTCCTCTGGATTTATCGGTAGTTACATAAATCCTTTTCGCTGCTTCATCTTTTCCATATTTTTTCTCAATTAATTCCTTGAAAATCCTGAATGCAATGGCAGGCTCGGTGGTAGTGCCGGACTTGGATATTACATTTATTGAGATATCCTTTCCTTCCAGTATATCCATCAAATCAGACAAATATTTGGAACTTATATGATTTCCTGCAAAATAAACTTCAGGTGTTTTTCTTTTATCCTTCGGCAGAATATTGTAAAAAGAATGGGATAACGCCTCAATAGCAGCCCTCGCCCCAAGATAGGAGCCTCCGATCCCTATTACGATTAGAGCATCTGAATCCTGTCTTATCTTCTCTGCGGCAGCTTTAATCCTTTGAAACTCCTCTTTGTCATAATTTACAGGAAGATCGACCCAACCAGTAAAATCCTTTCCTGCACCTGTCTTATTATGAAGCATATCATGGGCAGCTTTGACAAAATTTTCAAGATATAATACTTCATTTTCACCAACAAAATTTAAAGCGTCAGAATAGCTGAACTTCAATTTTTCCATTTATTATACCTCCTGAGACAGACTACACATTTTTTGTTTACATTGCATTGAAATATATAATTATTAATTTAATATTTACTTGGATTAACGTTTACTTGGTATAGTATAACATTTGTACACTTTAATTTAAAGGATAATTTTACAATATAATATATCTACTTTTCCCCACTATTCTTGCTCATTTTTTCGATATATATCCATAAGAACATAAAAAATCTATTTTGTGAATTATTTTTTACGTAAAAAAATTTAAATATGGTGAAAGATATATATAGGGATTCAAAATAAAATAAATCCTTTAAAAATACCTTAAAAAATATCTTGCAAAAAATAATCATAAAAAACTTAAAGAGGTGAACAAAATGTCAAGACCAAAAACTCCACTGGTACCTGAAAGCAGAGACGCACTGACAAGATTTAAGCTGGAATGTGCGGAAGAGATAGGACACCTTACATTCTGCAAGGAATTCAACGATCATTATAAAGGCGACGTAACCTGCGCAGAAAACGGACGGCAGGGAGGTCCCATAGGCGGCCAGATGGTTAAAAAAATGATTGCAATGGCAGAAAAACAATTACAATAAGAAAAACAACTACAAAAAAAGATAAAAAATATATGACCCATTTTCATCACTAGCCGGCATTGCCTTTTTCAAGCATTGTCTCCAATGCAAAATGGGTCATACATATTATAAATATTGAGAACTGATTTAACTTGTTGTGCTAAGCAATGAGATAGCACAACAAGTTATTTAATTTACCTCATCTTAGCTGTGCACCCAGTTTATCTTTTAACCCATCTAAGATTTTTTGCATTACAGCATTTACTTCATCGTCAGTTAGAGTTCTGTCCTGTCCCCTGAAGGTTATTGAGTAAGCAACGCTCTTCATTCCGTCAGGTATCTGCTTTCCTTTGTAAACGTCAAACAATTTCATATCTTCCAATATGTTGCCTGAATTGCTGCTGATTATATCTTCAATTTGTTTTACCAGAATCTCATCTTTTACAAGCATTGCAATATCTCTTGTAACAGCAGGGAATTTGGGCAACGGTTTATACTCAACCTCCATGTTTGCATTTTCAATAAGTTTTTCAACTTCCAATACACCAATATAAGTCTCTTCCGGGCATTCAAATTTATCAGCCACTTCAGGATGTATCTGTCCTATAGTTCCTATTTTCTGTCCTTTTATCAAAACAGAAGCAGTTCTTCCCGGATGAAATGTTGGATCATTGCTTTCGGGCAGGAAATTCACACGTCTTATTCCCAGAGCATCCAGAAGTTCTTCAACCACTCCTTTTAAATCGTAAAAGTCTGCATTTCCATACATGCCAAGAGTAAGAATCTCTTTCTCATACGGCAGCTTTGTAACAGGCAGGCTTTCAGGAATGTATACATATGACATTTCAAACAGCCTTGCTCCATCTACTCTCCTGTTATAGTTTCTGCTTATCGCATCAAGCATGTCAGGTATGGTTGTAGTCCTCATAATGCTGTAATCCTCACCCAGTGGATTGGAAATAACCACTGCTTTGCGCAGTTCACTGTCTTCAGGTATATTCAATGCATCTAAAACCTTTGGACTTGTAAATGAATACGTGTATATTTCATACATTCCACACGAAATCATAGTGTCCTTTATGAGATCCTCCAGTTTCTGCTTGTAGCTTTTTTTACCTAATGTTGCAGATTTTCCTTCCAGAAGTGTTGCCTTAATATTGTTATATCCATAGAACCTTGCAATTTCCTCGGCCAAATCCGCTTCTCTTTCAACATCAAGCCTGAAACTCGGTACTGTAACTGTCATATTATTTTCATCAACGTCAAACTCCAAATCCCGCAGGGTTTTCACCATATATTCCGTGGAAATGGATGTACCCAGGAATGCATTAATCCTGTCAGGTCTAAATTTTATAGTTTTTCTCTCAGCTTTATGGGGATAGCAGTCAATAATTCCGCTGCACACTTTTGCAGCCCCCATCTCTACCGCAAGCTGGGAAGCTCTGTTTATAGCAGTAATTACATTTTCAACATCAAGTCCTTTTTCAAAACGGCTGGAAGCTTCAGTTCTCATACCGAGTTTTTTGGCGGTAAGCCTTACAGAGATACCGTCAAAATTTGCACACTCCAATAATATTGTTTTAGTGGTTTCCTTTATTTCAGAATTTGCACCACCCATAACTCCGGCTACTCCCAAAGGTTTTACAGCATCCGCTATTACAAGCATTGAGGAATCAAGCTTTCTGTCCTGGTCATCCAAAGTCTTCAGGATTTCTCCGTCAACAGCTCTTCTTGCAATAATCTTGCCTCCTTCAATATTTTCCAGATCATAAGCGTGCATGGGCTGTCCAAGTTCCAGCATGACATAGTTGGTTATATCCACTATATTATTAATAGGTCTGATACCTGCGGCCTTAAGCCTGTTTCTCATCCATTCCGGCGAAGGTTCTATTTTAACATCCTTGAGTATTCTTGCAGCAAATCTGGCACAGAGGTCAGTATCCTTGATTTCTACTGAAGCATACTTTTCTGCGCTGTCATCTTCCTCTTTTACAATTATCTCAGGTTTTCTGATTGGTTTTCCCAGAGTTACTGCTGCCTCTCTCGCAATGCCCAGTACACTCAGACAGTCCGGCCTGTTGGAAGTTATTTCAAAATCAATTACAACCTCATTGAGTCCAAGGACATCTTTTATATCTGTTCCCGGGATAACATCAGGATTTAAAATAAAAATTCCGTCTTCACAGGCTTCAGGGTAATCGTCTTTAGAAAGGTTCAACTCACCTATTGAACACATCATGCCGTTTGATTCAAGTCCTCTCATTTTCCCTTTCTTTATCTTTATCCCACCTGGAAGAGTGGATCCGTCAAGGGCAACAGGAACAACATCCCCGGCTTTTACATTCTTTGCTCCGGTCAGAACCTGAATAGTTTCATCTCCTACATCAACCTGACATACTAAAAGCTTGTCTGCATTGGGATGTTTCTCCACTTGAAGAATTTTACCGGCGACAACTCTTGAAATTTCCTGTCCGGGGCTCTCAATTCCCTCAACCTTTGATCCTGACATAGTCATAGCTTCAACAAGCTCTTCAATTTCAACATCTATATCAACAAAGTCCTTTAGCCAATTTACAGGCACTTTCATCATCATTCACTCCATTCATATTTAATTTCACTAAATCTGCTAAAACAGATTCATTTCACTACATAACTGATTCATTTTGCTACAATACTGATTCATTCCACTGAACATATAAATTGTTTCATTTGGCTTTATCTTCTAAAACTGTCTCAAAAATATCAGTTAAAATTGTTTCAAAAATCTAATGTCGTTTTCGTAGAGCAGCCTCATATCATCTATATTGAACTTGCCCATAACCGTTCTTTCCGCTCCTATGCCAAATGCAAATCCGCTGTAAACTTCCGGATCTATTCCGCAGATTTCAAGAACTTTAGGATGTACCATTCCGGCTCCGAGTATTTCTATCCATCCCTCATTCTTGCATACACGGCATCCTTTTCCGCCGCATGTCCAGCAGGATACATCCACCTCCGCGCTGGGTTCAGTAAATGGGAAGTGGTGAGGTCTTAATCTGATGCTGGAATTTTCACCAAACAGGCTTTTTGCAAAAACCTGCAGTGTACCGATCAGGTCTCCCATTGTCACTCCCTTGTCCACTACAAGTCCCTCTATCTGATGGAAGATGGGAGAATGAGTGGCGTCAACTGCGTCAGAACGGTAAACCC
>Ga0134099_1001652_pt1 | contig 20523 bp, 15 predicted proteins | sample 10_taG_2_FD_105482 | JGI IMG/M metagenome (GOLD analysis project Ga0134099, IMG submission 105482) | Switchgrass degrading microbial communities from high solid loading bioreactors in New Hampshire, USA - 10_41_5_180_A2 metaG | ecosystem: Engineered > Bioreactor > Semi-continuous > Anaerobic >...
CCGCGCCCGATTGCCGTGGGCGAACCAGCCTGACAACCATCTTACGCTTCGATTTGAAGCACATCCCTTGCCGATACGCCACAAAATGAACCATACCCCGCCGACCTACGCCTCAATCTGAAGCATTCCGCGCCCGATTGCCGTGGGCGAACCAGCCTGACAACCATCTTACGCTTCGATTTGAAGCACATCCCTTGCCGATACGCCACAGAATGAACATACCCCACCAACCTGCGCTTCAATCTGAAGCATTCCGCGACCGATGCGGCGGAAGGACCATCCTGACGACGAGTGCGAGGCGGGGAGTCCCCAAGTGCTGACGACTATGGCTGAAGCAGTCGTCAACCATGGACACCCTCACCCGGACAAAACCCGGCTGTTTACACTGCCAGACATGGCAAGGTGTGGTAGATTAGTCTTAACAGATATCTGAAAAGGGGGATACGAAGGTGGCGAAACTGAACGAGGTCTACAAGTGCGACATCTGCGGTAATATTGTGGTCGTCTTACATAGCGGAGGAGGAACGCTCGTCTGCTGCGGTCAGCCGATGACGCTCCTAGAGGAAAGGACCGTGGATACCGGCTCAGAGAAGCACGTCCCGGTAATTGAGGCCGTCGAGGGCGGAGTGAAGGTTTCTGTAGGCAGCGTGGCTCACCCGATGGCTGAGAACCACTACATCCAGTGGATTGAGGTTCAGACTGATAAGGGCGAAGTCTTCAGGAAGTTCCTCAAGCCCGGTGAAGCCCCCGAGGCGTTTTTCGCATGTTCTCCCGAAGGACTGAAGGCCAGGGAATACTGCAACCTTCATGGATTGTGGAAATCGTCGTAGCTCTCCCTTGACGTGAATCGATCCTAGGACGATGTTCACACAATCTTAAGCAGTAGGAACGCCTTAAGTCCCAGGGTTAACAAGAGCATCCGGGTATCTCCCGGATGCTCTCGCTTTGAGCCCTTTTCAGGCTGTTCAGGCTGTGGTGAAACAACCATGCGACTGCCGGAGAACAGCGGCGCTAGGCCTTCGACAGGACCCTAAGCCAAGTCACAGTCTGCCGCCGACGTCTCCCGCCGCGAGAGCCTCAGGACAATTACACCATCCAGTTCCAGCGCTTGCTCTCTTCCTTGTCCATCCACATGCCGGTCTTCGTCAGGTAGTACAATATGTTCTCAATTCCGACCATATGGTCGTACTCTTCCCGCCGCACCAGATCGAACAGCTTGCGGTCCGCTTCAGACTCGGCGTTCTGCCAAAGCTCGGTGTAGAAGTCGTAGCTCGCTTTTTCCAGGTCCATGGCTATCTGGAGAGCGGCTTCGTGAGCGCTGAACGCCGACTCGCACTCCTTGGCGGCCTCACGCTGGAAGTGTTTCATCATCCTGGTCTCGATCGAAGGATAGTTTCCGGCCGATTTGAGAATCTCGTCCGACATCCCCTCAAGCAGACCTTTAAACCATTCGCGGTGACGCTCCTCGTCGCTAGCCATCTCCAGCAAAAACGCTTTCAACAGCGGATCGGTGGCGGCTTCAGCTTGAGCCAAGTAAGTCAGGCGTCCCTTTTCTTCCATCTCTACTGCTTTCTTGATTACATCCTGAGACTTCACGGGTATAACCTCCCCTGTCATGAGGCTTCGGTCATTAGGTTCCGTATGCACCTTTCGCCCCACCGTGGTGTAAGTCCTCCCTGGCTATCCTCATGAGCAAGATGGAGCGAGGCTTGTCCTCATCTCCGAGGAGCTTAACCTTCCCTTCGGTCCTAAAGCCGACCTTCTGGTAGCACCTTAAGGCGCGAAGGTTCCGGCTGTCGACTTTCAGAAAAACCTCCTTAAGCGATGTTGAGCCGAACAACTCGGAGAGGCACGTCCGAATCGCGTCCTCCCCCAGGCCTTGATTCCACATGGACTTCTCGCCGATGACTATCCTGATTTCTCCCGTATGTAACCTCCAGGAGATGTTGGTCACTTCAACCTCACCGATCGGGTTTCCGTCAGTAGTTTCTATGATCCAGCTTCGTTTCTGCAGGTGATGGACGGACAGGTACCAGTCCTTGGCGTCTTCCTCGGTCTTGAATTTCTTGCCGGCCCACTTGGCTATCTCTTCGTCAGAGTCCCATCTAAACAACGTCTGGATGTCGCTGTCTCTCACCGGGCGCAAGCTAATCCTCGAACCGCGAATAACTGATTGCCTGATGTCCGCTACACAAGCCACAAGAACACGCCTCTTCTCAATCGAAAAGTGCCCTGTACCAGGGATTATGCAAAGCCACAATTTCTACAGATTCAACGGCGGTCAAGAATTCCCTTTCTAGCTCGGGATGTAAACATCGGCAACCCTAGAAGCACCTACTAAGTATGAAGGCAACAGAAAAGCCGCGACTCCCTACATTCGAGAGCCGCGGCCACGCGATATGCGATGCTCGTAACCTGCAATCCTTAGCGCCGGCAGATGCCTGCAGACACCCGCGGATGGCTGCAAGTCCCTGCGCATACCCGCCAACCACTGCCGGTGCAGCTATCCGCTGCCGTCCGCAGAGAACCTGCTAAACTAGGCTATCTGCCGGCAAGACCTCGGTGGCATGAGGTGAAGAAGATTGTACCTCTTCAAAGCGCACGCCAGAATACCATTGATTAGCTCCTCGTAAGTCCAGCTGCCTTTTTCGGCGAGTCGCGGATAGTCCGAGTAGCCGGGAGTCAGGCCCGGAAGCGGGTTGATCTCCATAACGTTGGGCACACCGTTCCTGTCGAGCCTGATGTCAACCCGGGCAAGGTCCCTGCAGTCGAGCGCCCGGTAAGTCCTTAGAGCGATGTCCTTCAACGCCTGCTCCAGCTCCGGTGAAACCTGGGCTGGACAACTGAAGTACGCCTCATCGCACCAATCAGTCTTGAACTGTCGAGAATACATCTTTCCGTGGTCTTCAGGGACCAGGTCGAAGTTGATCTCCATGATCGGGAAGACCAGAGGGTTCTTATTGCCGATAATACCGACGGTGAATTCACGGCCGGGCAGAAACTCCTCAACCAAGACAGGCTCACTGTACAGTTTCAGAAGTCTTCGGGCCTCACGAGCCAGGTCGAGAGGCTGGGCGCAGAAGGAACTGGGCGACACCCCCATGCTGGACCCCTCGTGGGAGGGCTTCACGAACACGGGATACTCCAAGCCCTGAAGGTCAATCTCGTTCTCCGAGGCGAAAACCCTAAACTTCGCCGTGGGTATGCCGTGGTAAGCCAACACTTTCTTGGTCATGGGCTTATCCAGCGTAATCGCCAACGACAGCACCCCGGAACCCGTATAGGGAATACCTAGCATTTCTAATACCGCGGGGATGTGGCTCTCTCTAGATTCGCCCCGGACCCCTTCACACATGTTGAAGACGATGTCCAGAGACCTTGCGCGGAGTTCACTTAGTGAGGCGTCATTTCCTTCGATCAAACAAACGTCGTGGCCAAACGCCTTAAGCGCTGAAGCCACGGCCAGCACCGTTGACTCTGAATCCAGTTCTGCCCCCAGGTCCGGAGGTTCGCCCTCCTCAGGGGGGTCTCCCTTTAGGTTGTACATGACCCCAACCACGGCCATCCCGGTAAGTTCCTCCTTTGGGCATGCGACTATCGGCCGATCGACCAAAACTTCTTACCGACCAACAATTCCGCTTTGTCGCGTCCCGCTACTAGGCCCGCTACCACGAACACGATTAGTAGCGCTACTAGGGGCACGTGACTGCAAGTGATTATTGCACGCCCCCCATATGCCCGTCAACAAGAATACATCCCGGCGATGGACGTCGCCGGGATGATATCCGAGGGGCTCAAAGCCCCAGCATAACCGCTATTTCTTCACCTGTTCTCGCAACCGCGTTAACCGCTACTTCGGCTATTTCGACAGGTGCTCTCTACACCTAGTCAGATTAGCACTAACAAGTAAGCTTCGCTCAAGAATGGACTTCCGTGATGGAAACCGCCTGGCCCTTGGCCTCACCCACACAGGGGATTGGAACCATGTCTTCCTTGGCTTCCTCCTTGGCATCCTTCACCAGAGCTGTGGCCAACACCTCGTCCATATGGTCCACGAATATAACCGTGATCTCGTCCCTAATGTTCTGAGGCACTTCCTCAAGGTCTTTCTTGTTCTCCGTCGGCAAGATGATGTTGGTGATGCCCGAGCGGTGAGCGGCTAGGACCTTTTCCTTCACGCCGCCGATGGGAAGCACCCTGCCCCTGAGGGTCACCTCTCCCGTCATTGCGAGGTCGTGCCTCACGGGACGGTTAGTCAGCGCCGACGCTATAGCGCACGTCATGGTGATCCCCGCCGACGGGCCGTCCTTGGGGATGGCTCCTTCGGGGATGTGGACGTGAATATCTGTCGTCTCGTAGAAGGTCTCGGGCAATCCCAGTTCAAAAGCCCTAGACCTAAGATAGCTGAGTCCCGCCTGCGCCGACTCCTTCATAACGTCCCCGAGCTGGCCGGTCAGAGTAAGGCTTCCCTTCCCCTTCACTACGCTTACCTCCACCGACATCACGTCGCCGCCGACGTCGGTAACCGCGAGGGCGGTAGCCACTCCCACCTGGTCGTCCTTTTCCGCGTGTCCGTAGTGGAACCTGGGTGCTCCGAGATACTTACTCAAGTTCTTGGGGGTGACGCGCACCTTCTTCCTCTTCCCGGAAACCAAGTCCTTAGCAGTCTTCCTGCATACGGTAGCGATTTGCCTCTCCAGGTTGCGCACGCCCGCCTCACGGGTATAGTCCCTTATGATACTCCTCAACGCGTCTTTGCCGATCATGAGGTCAGAGGGCTTCAACCCGTGCTCCTTAAGCTCCTTCGGGATCAGGAACTGCATTCCGATCTGCATCTTCTCTTCCTCGGTGTAGCCGGGGAGGGTGATGAGTTCCATCCTGTCCAGAAGAGGCCTCGGGATGGTATGGGTCGAGTTAGCTGTAGTAATGAACATCACTCTCGAGAGATCGAAAGGAATCTCGAGATAATGGTCGGAAAAAGTGCTGTTCTGCTCAGGGTCTAGGACCTCAAGCAACGCCGCCGCCGGGTCTCCCCTAAAGTCCGACGCCAGCTTGTCGATTTCGTCCATGAGGAATACGGGGTTCCTCGAGCCCGCTGTCCGGATCCCTTGGATAATGCGTCCGGGCAAAGCCCCAATGTAAGTGCGGCGGTGGCCGCGGACTTCAGCTTCGTCCCTGACTCCGCCCAAGGAAATCCTCACGAACTTCCTTCCAAGCGCCCGGGCGATTGACTTGGCAAGCGACGTCTTGCCCACTCCGGGCGGTCCAACCAGGCAAAGGATGGGGCCCTTGGGCTTCTCCACAAGCTTCCTTATGGCGAGATACTCCAAGATCCTTTCCTTCACTTCGGCCAAACCGTAATGGTCTTCATCCAGTATCTTTTGGGCCTGGAGAATATCCAACCTATCCTCGGTCAAGATCCCCCAAGGTAGAGACACGAGCCACTCCAGGTAAGTCCGCACCACGACCGCTTCGGCGGATGCCTGAGGCATCTTCTCCAGCCGGTCGATCTCCCTCATGGCGCGCTCCCTGGCATCGCCGGTCAAGCCCGCTTTTTCGACTTTCTTCCGGAACTCGTCGGCTTCGCTCAGGATATCGTCGCGGTCGCCAAGCTCCTTTTGGATCGCCTTCATCTGCTCCCGCAGCCAGTACTCTTTTTGGCTGCGTTCTATCTGCTCTCTGACCCGCCGGTTTATCTTCTTCTCCAGGCTGACCATCTCGATTTCCTTGGAAAGGAAGATGATCAACTTGTCGATCCTTTCCTTCACCGGGATGGTCTCAAGGAGCTGCATCTTATCGGCGTGGGACAAGGGTACGTGGCTGGCTATGAAATCGCACAGCTGACCCGGATCGGTTAGAGTGGCGATAGTGATCAGGGTCTCCGCGGGCACCTTCTTGGTGGCGCGCACGTACTCCTCGTACTGCTCCATCAAGGGCTTGGTTATCCGGTCGACCTCAGAGAGGTCCACGGTCTCTTCCACGAGCTCCTCGACGTTTACGAAATAAGACGGCTCATTGGCGATATAAGTCAATACTCTAACTCGTGCTATACCCTCGACAACTATGCGCAGGTGTCCTGCGGCCGTCCTGGCCGCTTCCTTAATGACGCTAAGGGTCCCTAAAGACGATATTTCAGCCGGCATGGGATCGACGATATCGTTGTCCTTCTGGGGACACAACACGATACGCATCGAACCTGCCTGCGCCATTTCGACCGCCTTGACGGATCGGGCTCGGCCCACCTCCAAAGTCTGGGTGGTACCTGGGAACACCAGCTGATTCCGGAGGGGCAAGAGCGGGTAGGACTTTTTCTCTTTCTTGGCTAAGCTCACTAGACGCACCTCCCGCATTCTCCTCTCAAGGTCCCAGCCATATCATATTAGGCGAAAAATCCAAAGTGACATGGCTAAGAAGAACGCTTAGCAGTAATTCTATTAAACAAATCACAAGTCCTGCAGGGGGGGTCCTGCCAAAGGATGGGCTTGTCCCAACATACATCCTGCTCAAGGGGCATTTGGCTCTGAAGGCGGGTCTCTGGAAAGGGCTATTTTGAGAATGGGGACCTATAACGCCGCGCTACACGCCATCCGATACAGTGTAGATTACCTCGCTCAGGTGAGTTACGGGAACCACTTCCACCTGGCGTCGCGCGTATCGCTCCTGCCAGTTGCCTTGGGGTATGAACACTCTTTTCAACCGGCATTCTTCGGCCGCGTTCAGTTTCTGGTCCACTCCTCCCACCGGCCTTACCTCGCCGTGGATGGAGATTTCACCGGTAAAAGCCACTCCGGGCGGAACCGGCTTCTTGGTCATGGCCGAGTACATGCTCACCGCGATGGCAAGCCCCGCCGACGGCCCGTCCACCGGAGTCCCTCCCGGGAAGTTCACGTGGATGTCGTAGGCGTGAGGCCTGAGGTCCAGCTGGGTCGACAGCGCCGTACGGACGGTCTCTACCGAGGACATTACCATACTCTTTCTTCTTAGGATATGGTTCCCTTTTCCCATTTCCTCTTCTTCGATTATTCCGGTCACGGTGATCTCGCCTCGCCTGGATTCCATGGGTTCCAGGACTTCGGTCTCCACGTCGATTACGCAGGCGGTCCCGGGGCCAAAAACCGCCAGCCCCAGGGCAGCCCCGACAGCAGGCATATCTCTCGGAACGGTGCCCACCCTCGGAGAGTGATGTCCCTGAGACACTATCCACTCAATGTCTTCCCGCGATATGGATTTCTTCCCGTCTACGAGGATCAGGCCTGCCCCCAGCTGCACTAGGTTCACCGCGTCCCGGCCGTTGTCGGCGTATTTCTGGATTAGCTCGATGGCGTCGTCATCGATGAGCGCTCCAGCTTTCTTGGCGGCGTTTCTCGCAATGATGCCTATCTCCTCACGAGTGAGGGTCCGGAAAAACACTTCGAGGCAACGGGACCGGAGCGCGGGCGGAATGTCCTGGGGAGACTTGGTTGTCGCCCCAACCAGGCGGAAGTCCGCCGGATAGCCGTTGGTGAAGATGTCGTGGATATGCGCGGGTATGTTTGTGTCTTCCCTTGAATAATAGGCGCTCTCGAGCAAGACCTTCCTGTCCTCGAGTACCTTCAGAAGTTTGTTCATCTGAACCGGATGAAGCTCCCCTATCTCGTCCAGGAACAGGATCCCGCCGTGGGCTTTCGTAACCGCGCCCGCTTTAGGTTGGGGAATGCCGGCTACTCCCATGGCTCCTGCCCCCTGATAGATCGGGTCGTGGACTGAGCCGATAAGCGGGTCCGCGATTCCCCTCTCGTCAAACCTGGCGGTCGTGGCATCCATCTCAATGAACTGGGCGTTTTCCTTGAAGGGCGAAGCGGGGTTCTTCTTCGCTACTTCCAGCACGAGCCGGGCGGCCGCCGTCTTCCCCACCCCGGGAGGCCCGTAGATTATCACGTGCTGGGGGTTGGGACCGCAGAGCCCCGCTTTGAGAGCCTTGATGCCGTCCTCTTGCCCGATGACCTCTTCAAGACTGGATGGCCGGGTCTTTTCGGACAAAGGCTCGGTCAGGCGGATCTCCCGCATCGCCTTTAGCCGCTCCATTTCCTTTCGGGACTCTTTAGTGATGGCCTGCTTCTGGCTCTCTTGCGTCCTCAGCAAGTTCCAGAAGTACATCCCCATGACGACGGCCAAAAACAGCTGTATGTAGACGAGCACAGACGAGTCGAACAACCCACGCTCACCCTTGCTTTGCGCTTGTTTGCGCGCCTTTGGTGTCTTCTGGGTTTAGGTTTGACGTTTTTAGGGGGGATTATTTACCTGATCTGAGGGGGGTTGGAGGTTTTCTAGAGCGGTCTTTTTGGTGTCCCCCGCGACATGCTCCGGTTTCGATCACGTCACGGCCAAAATGTCCAACATGCTCGAAAAACCACGGCGAGGAAGCTAATACGGAAGAGGAGCTGACATGGAAGATGACATGATAAAAGCCCTCCCTTGCCATAAGTTCGGGAGGGCTTTGGCTGTTCGGTTAGACAGGCTTCTTAGTCAGCCCGCTAAGCGGTCTCTTCCTTCTTCCTCTGCTGCTTCCGTTCGGCAGTGACCAGAACCGGGGGTGAGCCGCTCAAGATCACTTCTTTTGTTATTACGCACTTGGTCACGTCGGCTCTGGACGGCAGGTCGTACATGACCTCAAGCATCCGGTCCTCAAGGACAGATCTAAGCCCGCGGGCGCCGGTGTTGCGCTTGACCGCCTCACGCGCCACAGCCCGGATGGCGTCTTCCTGGAACTCCAGAGTGACTCCGTCCAGCGCGAAGATCTTCTGATACTGCTTCACCAGCGCGTTCTTCGGCTCGACCAGTATCTTCACCAGGTCGTCTTCGCTCAAGGCGTCCAAGGTGACCACCACCGGAACTCTTCCCACAAACTCGGGGATCATCCCGTACTTCAAGAGGTCTTGGGGAAGAATCTGTGCCAGTATCACTCCCACATTGCTGTCGGACCTGCACCGGACTTCCGACCTGAAGCCCATCACTTTCTGCCCGATGCGGTTTTGGATGATCTTCTCGATCCCCTCGAAGGCGCCTCCGCAGATAAACAGGATATCCGTGGTGTCCACCTGGATGAACTCCTGGTGGGGATGCTTCCGGCCTCCCATGGGAGGCACGTTGGCGATGGTGCCCTCAAGTATCTTAAGGAGGGCCTGCTGGACTCCCTCGCCCGAGACGTCCCTGGTTATCGAGGGATTCTCGGACTTCCGGGCGATCTTGTCGATCTCGTCGATATAGACGATACCGCGCTCGGCCTTCTCGATGTCGTAGTCCGCGGCCTGAACCAACCTCAGCAGGATGTTCTCGACATCCTCGCCTACATAGCCGGCCTCAGTCAGCGTGGTGGCATCGGCGATGGCAAACGGGACGTTCAAGAACTTAGCCAGCGATTGAGCCAAGTAGGTTTTTCCGCTGCCCGTCGGGCCCAGCATAACGATGTTGGATTTCTGGATCTCGACGTCGTCATGCTTCGCCTTGCGGCCTACTCGCTTGTAGTGGTTGTAAACGGCCACCGAAAGCGTTTTCTTGGCCCGTTCCTGGCCTATGACATACTGATCGAGGAACTCCTTGATCTCCTTAGGCTTGGGAACATCCTTTAAGCTTTGTTCCGACTCTTCGTCGAGCTCCTCGGCAATTATCTCGTTGCAGAGCTCAATGCACTCGTCGCAGATGTACACGCCGGGGCCCGCGATCAGCCTTCTAACCTGGTCCTGGTACTTGCCGCAAAACGAGCACTTTAGCCCCTTTTGTTCCTCGAACTTGAACATCCTGTCACCTCAGCTATTTTGTCGCTTTGGGGCCCGGGACAAGGATATCGTCAACCAGACCATAAGCCTTGGACTCCTCGGCACCCATCCAGTAGTCGCGCTCTGTGTCTCTCGCGACCCTCTCTAGAGGTTGCCCTGTGTGCTTAGCCAGTATCTTGTTAATTAGATCTTTGGTACGCAGGATCTCCCTGGCCGCGATCTCCACATCGGTAGCCTGGCCTTGAGCTCCGCCAAGAGGCTGATGAATCAAGGTCTTGGCGTTGGGCAGGCAGAATCTCCTACCCTTGGTGCCTCCGGCCAGGATTACCGCAGCCATGCTTGCGGCCAACCCGACGCATATGGTAGAGACGGGAGGCTTAATGTGCTGCATGGTGTCGTAAATCGCTAAACCGGCGGAAACTGACCCGCCGGGGGAATTCACGTAAACGGAAACCTCTTTATCCGGATCCTCCGCCTGTAGAAACAGAAGCTGGGCCACAACCAAATTGGCCATCTGATCGTCAATCGGGGCTCCTACAAACACTATCCGGTCCTTCAAAAGCCGGGAGTATATATCGTAGGCCCGTTCGCCTCTCCCAGTCTGCTCCACAACCATCGGAACAAGGTAACTCATATTCGAACCTCCGCTTCTACGATGGAATTGGGATACGGGCAGACTCCCAATCACATTATAACATTTGCCGATCCGGGCTAGGAGGCTTACGGCTTGGGCTCTTCGGCTGTCTCCGGCTCCGTGGCCGGCTCATCGGCTGAAGGCTCAGCGGTCGCGGGCTCGGCCGCGGTAGCCTCCGCGGTCGCCTGTTCGGCCGCGCCTTCACTGGCTTCAGGCTCCGCGCCTTCCGCCTGCTGTTGCCCCTTTTCGGCGGCGTCCGCCGTCTTAACTTCTTCAGCGGGAAGCGGAGTACCCGCCCTCAGTGCCACTTCCTCGGCCAGTTTACGGACCACTTCGACCCTAGCCAGGTCTCGCTCGATGCTCTTCATCGCGCCGCGGAGTTGGAGCGTGGTTCTAACCGCGCCTACCTCCCTGCCTGCCTCGATCGCGAGCGCCTCTACTACCCTATCGATCGTTTCCTGCGGAACCTGAATCTCTTCTTTCTCAGCCAGCGCGTCCAGTACGAGATCGCGGCGGACTTCCTGCTCGGCCTGCCTCTCGATATCCGCGCGGAGCTCCTCGGCGGACCTGCCTGATGAAGCCAAGTAACGGTTGATGTCGGTCCCGGCTTCCCTCAATCTGTCCGCGAACCTGTGAAGGATATCCTCAGCCTTTTGCAGTATCATCGGCCGGGGTATGTCCAAGGTCGCCTTTTCGACCAGAGCGTCTTCAACCTTATCAGTATACTGCTTGCGGGCCATATCTAATCTCATGGCCATGACCCGCTCGCGAATCTCTTTCTTGGCCTCATCCAGGGTAGCCTTGTTCATATTCTTCAGGACTTCTTCGTCATCGGGGACGTGCTTCTCGTAGACCTCTTTGACGGTCACAGAAAACTTCGCCGTCATGCTGGTCTCGGCTTCCTTGGCGTTAGCGGGAGCGGCGTCTGAATCGGGGGCGGCTTTGGCACCGGCATCTTCAGCAGGTGTCTCCGAGGCCTCCTTGGCCGCCTCTGACTCCTCGCCCGAATCCGCTTTCTCTGCCTTAGTCTTGTACACGCCCGTGAATTCCTTGGTCTCGCCCTTCTTCATGCCGATCAGGGCTTCGCCCAAGCCGGGTACGAGGGGGATTTCCCTTCCGATTTCGATGTAAGCCAGGTCCTGGTCGATGTCGGCCCGGACGTCCTCACCCTCAATGCCTTTTACGTGGCAGGTAACATAATGCCCCTTAGCCAACTCCGTGTCTTCAGCCAAGGGCCTCAGGTCAGCCATCCTCTCTCTAAGGAGCTCAAATTGGCGGTCGACTTCCTCGTCGGTCAATGTCGGCGTTTCAAAAGGAATGCTGATGCTCTTGTAGTCGCCCAAGTCCACTTCTGGCCGTACGTAAACCTTGGCTTTGAACTTGAGAGGTTCACCCTTCTCAAAGTGGATGTCGTCAAATTCGGGGTCGTCCACAGGTTCGATCTTGGCTTCTTCTATCGCTTGGTCGTACAAGCGGGGCAAAGTTTCCCTAATCGCTTCGTCTGCCATTGCTTCTTTTCCAACATATCGCTCCAAGAGGTGCCTGGGCGCTTTCCCTCTCCGAAACCCGGGCACCGTTACGCGCTTGACCAAGCTCCTGTACGCCTTTTCCAGGGCTTCCTCGACCACTTCCGCGGGGGCTTCAACTTCCAGTGAAACCATGGAGCCTTCCATCTTTTCGACACTAACCTTCACGATCTGGTCCTCCTTAGAGAGCTCACTTCTAGACATGGTATTTGTCTTAGCGGCCGCAAGCCACATACAAATCCAAGCCCGGTCTAGTACTCCCGATTGTTACTTGTTGGCAACAAAGGCTCTAGTCAATCTACAGTATAGTACCAGATATGGAGCCAAGAAAAAAAGGGAGACTCTCCATACGCCGCCACTTCCGGACTCTGGCGTATGGAGAGCCTGTGTGGAAACTAAGCTCCCACTTTCCCCACTCTCTTACAGATCTCCCGGTACCGCGCGAACTCAGACGGCGAACAGTACACGAAATGATCCGGTTCCACTTCCACCATTTCCGGTTTCTCGTGGGTATAATCGTGGTCTCTTTCAGGGTCGTAGTCTACCCGCCTCTTGGCTTTCGCGACCAGCGGGTTCGGCTCGGGGATGGCCGAGAGAAGCGCCCGGGTGTACGGGTGCAAGGGTTTCGCGTAGAGATCGTCTCCCCTCGCGACCTCCACCAGACGCCCGTAGTACATAACCCCTATCCTGTCCGAGAAGTACTTAACCACGGAGAGGTTGTGAGCAATGAACAATATGGTGAGACCGAACTCCGATTTCAGGTCGTTCAAAAGGTTTATGACCTGCGCCTGAATGGACACGTCAAGAGCGGAAACGGGCTCGTCGGCTATTATCATCTTCGGTTGAACGATTAGCGCGCGGGCGATCCCGATACGCTGGCGCTGTCCACCGGAGAACTCGTGTGGGTACCTGGTGGCATGCTCCTCGTTAAGGCCCACTTTCTCCAGCATCTCCACGACGCGTCTCCGGATCTCGTCCTTATCCTTAACTCCGCGGACCTTGAGGCCTTCCCCTATGATCTCCTCTACGGTCATCCTGGGGTTCAGGGACTCGATGGGATCCTGGAATATCATGGCGATGTTTTCGGTCAGATAACGCCTTAGATCGTTGGTCATCTTGCCCGAGATCTCGCGCCCGTTGAAGATTACCTGTCCGGACGTAGGATCATACAGGCGAATGACTGTCCTTCCGAGAGTCGTCTTGCCGCACCCGGACTCGCCGACGAGACCAAAAGTCTCGGCGGGCTTCACTCCGAAGCTTACGTCGTCTACGGCTTTCACAGTGAGCTTTTTCTTGCCCCGGCCGGATGTGAAGTACCGGCAGAGGTTCTTTACCTCCAGGAGGTAAGTGGGATTATCCATTTGCCACTGCCCTCCTCATTCTCTCTATTCTCGCCCTCAACGCTTCCGGCATCTGTACAGGCGGCGCCTTGGGATGCAGAAGCCAGGTGGCCGCGTAGTGCGTATCCGTGATCTTGAAAAGGGGCGGTTCTTTCTCGAAATCTATCTTCATGGCGTATCTGTTCCTGACCGAAAACGCGTCTCCCGGCGGCGGCGCGATCATGTTGGGAGGCGCGCCGGGAATGGAGAGAAGCCTCTCTTTTGTTTCCAAGTCGGGCATTGAGCTTAGAAGAGCCCAAGTGTACGGATGGACGGGGCTAAAGAATATCTCTTCGGTGGTCCCCGTCTCGACGATCTTCCCGGCGTACATCACGTTCACCCTGTCGGCCATCTGCGCCACGACGCCCAGATCGTGGGTTATGAATATGACCGAGAGATGCCTGTCTTCCTTGATCTTGTTGATGAGCTCCAGAATCCTGGCTTGCACGGTCACGTCAAGCGCGGTGGTCGGCTCGTCGCAGATGAGTATCTCCGGGTCTCCCGCCAGAGCGATGGCTATCACTATTCTCTGACGCATGCCGCCGGAGAACTGGAACGGATACTGGTGGAAACGGCGCTCGACATCGGGAATCCCCACCGCTTCCATGAGCTCCAGCGCCCGTATCCTGGCCGCTTTCTTGTCCATCTTCTGGGACAGTATCAGGGCTTCCATTATCTGCGCCCCGACCTTCATGATCGGGTTGAGGGAGGACAGGGGGTCCTGGAAAATGAGGCCGATCCGCTTGCCGCGAATCTTGTGGAACTCCTCCTCCGTAAGCTTTGTAAGATCCATGCCGCCGTAGAGGATTTCACCACCCTCGATGATGGCGTTCCCCGGCAAGATCCCCATGATGGCCTTGATGCTTACGGACTTCCCGGAACCCGATTCGCCCACGATGGCCACGGTCTCTCCACGCTTGAGGTCGAAGCTGACCCCTCGTACCGCCTTAACAAGGCCGCCGTACGCCCTGAAGGAAATCCGTAGGTCCTTAACCTGCAGAATCACTTCGTTCTTGTTTCTGTCCTCAGCCATGCTCTATACCTCCCCTCGTTGCGTCGGGTCGAGAGCGTCTCGGAGCCCGTTGGCAAACAAGTTAAACGAGACCATAAGCAGCGATATGAGCACGGCGGGGAACACGGTCTGATACGGGTACTGAAGCAGCACTTTTTGACCGTCGGAAAGAAGGATTCCTATGGAAGGATTGGGCGGCTTGATACCCAGACCGATGTAGGCAAGGAAAGACTCTGAAAATATCGCTCCCGGGATAGAGATCATCGCACGGGTAATGATCGGACCTATCGCGTTGGGAAGAATGTGACGGAATATGAGGGCGCGGTCCTTAACCCCCAGCGTGCGGGCCGCCAGAACGTATTCACGCCCCTTGAACCGGTAGAACTGCGCGCGGACGAGCCGGGACGTTCCAATCCAGCCGGTCACCGTCAAAGCTAGGACGATTGACACCATGCCGGAGCCCAAGAGGAGCATGAACAGAATCGTGACGACGATATAGGGTAGGCCGTCCAGTATCTCGGCGAAGTGAGTGAGCATCATGTCTACCCTTCCGCCGTAGTAACCGGAACAAGCGCCGTAGATAATCCCTATGCAAATGTTGGTCACAACAGAGAAAAAGGCAATGATCAGCGATATCCTCGCGCCAAGGAACAGCCTTGTGCACAGGTCGCGGCCCAGGTAGTCCGTTCCCATCCAATGGTACCGCCCTTCGGGAACGCCCACCATGCGGTAGAAGTCAACCTTCACGTCTACCATCTCGACGCCGCTGTGACTGTACTCTTTGACGATCTCAATGACGGAGCCGGGAGGGAACTGCGTGGGATCGTTAAGACTGTCCTTTCTCCTGTTGGTCATTACCCTGGTTCCGTCAAGGATGCCCAGCTTCTCAAGGCCGGGAACCTTGGGAGGCAGGTTCTTAAACGCGACATTCTGCTCGCTGTAGGTGTACCCCGTACAATTCGGGACGATTATTGAAGACGCGATTATGAGCATGATGATCCAGAAAGAGATGACCGATAGTTTGTTCTTCGTAAGCCTGGATACCGCGTCTTTAAAGAACCCTACCGGCTCGGTTCTGAACGCCTCATCCCTGATATCCTCGGTACCCACAATCTCAAAAGAGCTCTCTGGTAGATTGCGGATGTCTTCGGGCAAGTTGTTCCTGTCGATTATCATTTTCCGCCCCCCACCCTGATACGAGGGTCGATAAGTCCGTAGGAAATATCGACGATGAAGATGGTTACCAGAGATATTGCCGAGTAGAACATGAGCAGCGCGACGGTCAGAAAATGATCGCCGACAGTGATAGACTGAACGAGCTGTCCACCCATGCCCGGCACGGCGAATATCCTTTCAATAACCAGAGAGCCGCCCATTATCCCCGTAATCATGGGAATCACCGTATTGGCGATGGGCACCATGGAGTTGCGGAAAGCATGACGAACAACGGCTTGGGCCCTGGTAAGGCCTTTCGTCCGTGCCAGAAGAAGAAACTCGGAACTCAGCGTTTCAATAAGCTCCCCCCGAAGGTACCTCGCGATGGTCGCGCACGGTCCAAGAGCAAGAGCGATTATTGGCAAGGTTAAGGAATGAAACATCGCCCTAAAAGACGTCGCGGACGCGTCGTAAAGGGTTGGGAAAATCGGTATCTTGAAAGTAAACGTGTACTGCAACACCGAACCAAAGACGAATGACGGCACTGAAATGAATATGACCACAAGGAAAGATATTATGTTGTCGGCCAGCTTGTTGCGCTGTAACGCCGCTATGGTTCCCAAGATGATGCCGGCTGGAATGGCCATGAGCAGCGAGAAAAAGTTCAGGACGACCGACGGCTTAATCCTTGAGGCAATTACCTTAAAAACTTCCATTCCGGGGCGGAGCTTAACGGACCTTCCGAAATCACGTTTGGTGATAATGTCCCGGATGAAGTAGTAGTACTGGACCACCATGGGCTTATCCAGGTGCATTTCGGCTTCCAGCAGCTTTTGAACCTCCGGCGCCACTTCTGGGTTTTCAAATATGCTCTGCGGCATGAGCCTGATTATCCAAAAGGAAAGGCTCATGATTATGAACATTGTGAGCAGCATGGCGCCGAACCGAGCCAGCGAATACCTTAACATTTGCTCCTCCTATTCTCCGCAGGAAAGCACCAGGTATGAACCGGTGCACGAAGGGACGTGAACCTAATACCCATGGGTGTGCCGCTATGAGCACACCCATGGGATAGAGCTCAGTAACCCTGCTGCTTTACTCGATTATGTCGCCGTAGATGGTTCCCCAGCCAAGACCAGGGATGTACCTCGATACGGGGAGTTTAACGCGCTCGGAGAACATCTCGTAAACGACCCTCTGTACGGTCGGAACGTGGATTACCTTCTCCAGGTAGATCTTCTCGAGTTTCGCGGTCTCCTCGAGGATCTTCTCGTAATCGCCCCTGATAGCGGGGTCGTCGCAGACCGCGTATTGGGCGTCAAATTCCGGATCGAAGTAGTTGTTCGGCGCCGTGCCGTAAGTGCTCAGGTAGTAGTAGAAGCACATGTACGGGAACTTGCGGGAGAGGCTCCGAGTCCACAGGTTGGGGCTCAGATCCCACTTGTCGTCGCCGGTCTTCTTCCACTGGGTAGCGGACATACCAGCGGTCGGAACAACCTCGAGCTTGATCCTGCCCTCGAACAGGGTCTGCCACTGATCCTGCAGGAACTCGCCGGCCGCCTTTGCTTCGGCTTCGCTACCCTCGTATATCCACTGGAGGGTAACTGTGTGGCTGTCCCAAGACAGTCCTGCCTTGCTAAAGGCCTGTTTCATGTAGTCGAGAGCCATCTCAGGATTGTACCCGTGCGGGCCCCACTCGTTGACCATGGCGGTTACTTCTTGACCATAGGTCGACTCGCGGTACAGGAGGCCGCTCGGGCTCAGAATTCCAGCCTGACCGTTTACATAGGTGCCCGACGGCTTCATGTAACCGTAGATATCGCGCGCCAGTGTCTCGCGGTCAATGGCGTGGTAGATAGCCTTGCGGTACTCGATCAACCCTGAAATGGGGTTAGTGGGGTTCTTGCAGTTGATGTCGATGTGGTCAACACTCAAGCTCGGGTAGGACACCATGCGCGGGTCGTTGATGTACTTGTCAATGGTGGTGGCGTCCGGGACGAAGTAGTCGAGCTTGCCGGCCTCCCACAACTGAACCCGGGCGTTCATATCGGGAACAACGTAGACCTCGACCCTGTCATAGTGGAAAAGGTCCGCCAGCCAGTGATCGGGGTTCTTCTCGTATACGTGCATGTTGCCGAACTCCCACGTCTTGAAGAAGTAGGGGCCGCAACCCATCCACTCTTCAAGAGTCGTGCCGTAGGTCGTCTGGGTACGGGACTCATTCATACCCGCCTCATAGTAGGGCTCGTACACCGGGAAGGTTGAACGGTCGACAAACTGAGCGCACACTTCTTCCGCGGTATTCGGGTAGGCGGTCGTGATCTGGATGGTGTAGTCGTCTACCTTCTTGATTCCGACGTCTTCCCAGGCAACGGTGTTGTCGGTACCCTGGCGCTGGTACGCCTGAGCGTTAACGATGGTGATGCTGCCCGTGGACAGGAAGTCAGCCATCTGGTTAGCAAGGATGGGGTCCAGCAGCATCTTCCAGGAGTAGATGATGGTGTCGGCGTTGATGGGTTCGCCGTTGTGCCACTTGGCTTCCTTCCGGATCTTTATCTGCCAGTTGAGCTCATCAACCTGTATGGGCATTCCCTCAGCCAGGTCGCCTATGTAGTGATAGCCCTGGCCGTCCTCGTTCGGGTAAACCCTGTAAAGCGGTGACGAGCAATAGTCGTGGGGAGTCTGAAGAGCGCTTTCAACCGAGTCGTGCCCGTTCAGGATAGGGCATTCGACCGTCAGATAAGTCCGATAGACTTTGGGCTCTTTCGCCTCTTGCACTGGCTTGCTGCAGGCGCCCAGGAAGGTCGCCATTACAACGGTTGCCAGCAGCAGCGCAATCATTTTATACCTTCTACTCACAGCCGTTTGTCCTCCTATTCGTATCATGTGGTCAACTCATTCCGCTGTGTGCGATAAGATACTCCCCTCTCGGCCTACCCCCTTACGTAGGAGGCCCACAGATATGGGGCCCCAGTGTGCTGTGTGCTCTTCTCACGCCGTTAACTCTATTAGCCCGTGGTGGGAAGGGTGGTTTGCCACCTTTTTTCTGCTGCTCATGTGAAGCAAATCACACTTCCATACGGAGATATACGGAGGTGGGGCACCTATTCCCTGCTTCTTAGCAAGAATTCTTATGTTCTCATGTTTTAGCAAAGCAGGATTGACCACCTATGCAGGAATTTACATAAGAAATGAATGAGCGGAAGAAATATGTAAGCACGAGGCTTGGACCATCCGGCTCTTAATCAGGAAGTTGAACCCGTATTCCAAATCCGCATTCGCGTCAAAGATGAATTCAGTATACGCGCCATCGAGGCCACGCGCTTTCTTTATCTCGGCGCTATAGTAGTAGGTCTTGGAGTTCACAGGCTCGTGCCTCCTGGACGGGTAAACCAGGCGTCACAGCGTAAACGAGACGCTACCAGCTGGTTAGGGGAATTCTTTTGGCGCGCTTCTCGCGCTTCTTATGGTGCGATACCTATGGTGCGAGGGAGGGGATTTGAACCCCTACGCCTTAGGGGCACTGGATCCTAAGTCCAGCTCGTCTGCCAGTTCCGACACCCTCGCATCAACCAAGACGTTTCGCAGGACACTTACCGCGGCAGAACTCGGCCCAGTAAGCAGTCAGCAAGCAGTAAGTTTTGTCGCTAAAAACTATGGTGGGCCATGATGGACTCGAACCATCGACTCCCCGCTTAAAAGGCGGGTGCTCTACCACTGAGCTAATGGCCCAAACTGGCTGGGGCGGCAGGATTCGAACCTGCGGATGTCAGCTCCAAAGGCTGATGCCTTACCGCTTGGCGACGCCCCAGCGTCTAAACGAAATGGCGCGCCCGGCAGGACTCGAACCTGCAACCTTCAGATCCGAAGTCTGTAACTCTATCCAATTGAGCTACGGGCGCGGTCTGAAAAACAAACTTGGGGTGAATGACGGGACTTGAACCCGCGACCCCCAGGGCCACAACCTGGTGCTCTAGCCAGCTGAGCTACATCCACCACGTTTTCTTTCCTAGTTGGCGCGCCTGGCAGGAATCGAACCTGCGACTCCCTGCTTAGAAGGCAGGTGCTCTATCCCCTGAGCTACAGGCGCGCTGGAGCGGGTGATGGGAATCGAACCCACGTTACCAGCTTGGAAGGCTGGAGCTCTACCATTGAGCTACACCCGCTTGCGTCACGAACCGACCTTTCGGACGAGCCGACTTGGAGATCGGACCCCGCTCAGGCCGCATGAGACATTTTACTCGAAAAGGGCTGTTCGGGTCAAGAAGAGCGCCTCAACATCCTCGAACCCGCCAAGGCCGCCCACGGCTTCTCGCTTCCTTCTCGCTCGCGTCCCTCCGGACCGCTTCCTTCCCGATGGCTTCCTTCTCGGAAGAAGAACTTCACTACCATCTGCTGCCCCATATTCTCGTAGAACATGGTAGTCTCGTCAGCGATCTTGAGTTCGAACTCCTGCCCCATGGTCTGGATTTTAGCAGATCGGCCGTCCACCACAACAGTGATCTTGCCGCCCTCGTTGCACTGGTACGTCCCCGCGAAGCGGTCCAGGTAGCCTTCAGGCACATCGGTCCATTCTTTCTCCACGCTGCGCTTTTCATCCATGGGCAATCCTAGGGCAACGTTGATGGCTGAAAGCCAAATGGCCGCCGAAGGGACTCCGCCAACGTTGGTAAGCACCGCCGCGGCTATCCCTTTTTCCGGGACAAATCCGAAGTTTGACGACACGCCGGGCTGGCTGCCACCGTGTTCTACCAGGGTGACTCCGTGGTAGTCGGGAACTGTCTGAAGGCCCAAGCAATAGAATGACCGCCGTCCGGTCCTAATTACGGGAGTACACATGGCTTTCACGGATTCCTCAGAGATAATTCGATTGCCGTTCCCGGCCACACCCTTATTCAGGAAGACCTCCGCGTACTTCATCAAGTCCAAGACGTTGGACCGGACGCCTCCACCGACCTCATAAGTGCCCAGGGTAGGCCACGGTTGGCGTTCGAGCTCGCCCGTCTCTAGGTTGAAATTGTAGGGGACAGTGACGTTCCCCATCTTGGGAAGTTCCTCAAGG
>Ga0134099_1001662_pt1 | contig 20412 bp, 20 predicted proteins | sample 10_taG_2_FD_105482 | JGI IMG/M metagenome (GOLD analysis project Ga0134099, IMG submission 105482) | Switchgrass degrading microbial communities from high solid loading bioreactors in New Hampshire, USA - 10_41_5_180_A2 metaG | ecosystem: Engineered > Bioreactor > Semi-continuous > Anaerobic >...
ATGGTGCCCTGTGCTGCTTCGGCCCCCGCATTACATTTGTCGGAGAAATTATAAACTTTGTTATAGTGACAAATATGCAGCTGATCCACATAAGCGAATTCACTTTCAATCTCTTCAGCCGTCCTGCTGTTGGTCACAGGGATAATCTCAATATTCTTGTAAGAAGTGCTTCGAAGAATTCCGTCGATACACTGAACCAGATTCTCGTAGGAATCTGATGGAATGATGATACTCACCAACGGATTCTCGGTCATCATCAGGCTTCCGTAATTGCAAAAGAACCATCTTTCCATGACCGGCTTGAGTCCTTGCCGCTTATACCAGTCCTGAAGCGCCGCTAAATTGGAAACGCGCGCAAAATCCTTGGCACCAGACGCCGCCGAGGTCGGTATGATGCGCCAATAATACAGCACCCGCTCAATATGCCGGATATTCTTCGTGATATCCGACATGCGCAGCGCCAGATCATAGTCCTGCGAAAAATCATATTGGGAACGAAAACCGCCCACCTTTTTTACCAGTTCCGTCCTGTAAACAGTCAGATGCCCCGTATACATGTGGTTGACGAGCAGCATCGGCGACCAGTCCGGCTTGAGGTAAAAACAAGAGAACACTCTGTTATGGCCTTCTCCCTCCACCTTGCACTCGTCGCTGTAGATGAAATCCGCTTCAGGATGCTCGTTGATCTCTTTGGCAAACCAGAAAAAGGCGTCGGGCGGTAGCTCGTCGTCCTGGTCCATCAATGCGATATATTCACCACGCGCCATATCCAGCGCTACATTGGACGCGGCGGAGATCCCGCCGTTTTTATCCATTATGGTCAGCCTGATGCGCGGGTCTTTCTCCATCATCCGCTGGATCAGGTCAATGCCGCGCCTATCCTTGGAGCCATCGTCCACTGCGCACAGCTCCCAGTTCTCATAGTACTGGGCCTGCAGCGATTCCACAGCCTTCTCAAGCCATTTCACGGGAGCATTGTAAAGCGGCATCACGACGGAAAAAAGCGGTTTTTGTGTAAAGTTTTCGATTTGTTGCTTCAGCTCTTCAGGGGTAAATTCAGATTGTTGCTCCTTCAGTATCAAATTGCCCATTCTCTCCATATGTTCCGGAGAAAAGCCAGATACGGGCGCACAAGCATTAGCGTCTTTCGGCTCTCCCATACCATATAATGCAGGCAAGCCATTCGCCTTGTTACGGATGGCCCGCAGCATTCCGCGAAATCCATATTGTATTCTAATCACTCTCATGACTGTGAATAATTTCTTTTTGTCGACCCTGCGATAAAATCTCGCCACATTTTTCATCGTTGAAATCAATGACATCGTTGCCTCCTCAAAATCAATTGTTGTCATGACTCTTCAAGCAATTGCAGAGTATATAATAATCATTTCTCAATAAATGCATCGGTAAACCGCTTTCTAAAAGTTGAGTATAATTATCTTTAATTAAAACGCCATTTCGGGGGCAAAATGCTTATATAATATCCTTATTCATAAAAAAACAAAATTTTAGATTGTTCTCTTTCAATCAGTATTCGTCCCATAAAGCCCGTACATCTATGGGCATGCGCTGCCGGAACCCATAATGTCGTCAGTGCAAAACCGCCCCGATTCCGCCTTCTTTCAAAGTATCCCTCTTAAATGCTGTGGAGCCGTACCGGGACAAATCGACGACCTCCGGGTTGAAAACCATGAAACTGCCATTGACCCATCCTTGTTCTTCCGGCAATCCGGTTATCTCGTTGTTTTCATGAATTTTAATAGGGCCAAACTTACTGACTGGCTGGATGGCTGTCAATGTGGCTGTTTTCCGTGCGCTTTACAAAAACCGTTCCAGCTCGTTAATATTCACATCGCCAACGCCATCCCGCAGCCAGTATAAACGGTTCGTACCTAATATAATTTCGGACACACCACCAGGCACTTTAGCCTGTCACTTTATTGCTTTGTTCGGCAATATAGGCATCGCAGACAGTATTGACGTCACCAACCATCTCCACACGGCCTTGCTTCAACCACAGCGCTTTTTTACACATCTCCCTTACTGTTTTATGCTGGTGCGACACATACAAAAGCGTCGTACCGCCTGATATCATATCGCTCATGCGCTTCTCGCACTTTTTTTGAAATGCGTAATCTCCCACAGCCAGAATCTCATCGACGATCAGCACTTGCGGCTTTACGATGGTAGCAATCGAAAAGCCCAGACGCGCCACCATGCCGGAGGAATAATTCTTAATCGGCACATCCAGAAAGTCTTCGATTTCGGCGAACTGAACGATCTCGTCGAAGTGCTGCTTGATAAAACTCTTGGAGTATCCCAACACCGCCCCATTGAGGAATATATTCTCACGCGCCGTCAGGTCCACGTCGAAGCCGGCGCCCAGCTCGATTAGCGGCGCCACGCTGCCGCGCAGCGCCACCGTGCCCGAATAGGGCTTTATAATGCCGCACACCACCTTGAGTAGCGTGGATTTGCCCGACCCATTCGAACCGATGATCCCCCAGGATTCTCCCGCTTTCACGTGCAGGCTGACGTCTTTCAGCGCAAAAAACTCCTGAAAGAGCAGCTTTCTTTTCAGCATCTTGATCACATATTCCTTGAGGCTGTCCACCCGCTCAGTAGCGAGATTGAACCGGACTGAAACATTGTCCACGCTTATTATGTAATCTTCCTGATTGATTTCAGCCATTATCGTCACCATTATATATAGAGAATAAACCTGTCTTGCGCACGCAGGAAGGACCATGCCCCCAACACCAGGAACACTACTGCGAACGCGACTCCGCCCGCGACCGTCATCATTTCAGGCATTTGACCATAGAGTACAACATCCCGGAACTGCTGAATATAATAATACATTGGGTTTAGTCGAAGCGCCCATACCTTGATGCCTTCCTCCAATAGGCTGACCGGATAGAAGATGGGAGTCAAATACATCCACGCCGTGGTCAGTACGCTGTATATATACTGGATGTCCCGAAAAAAGACGGCCGCCTGCGCTAGAAACAGCCCAAGCCCCAGGGTAAACACATAAAGCTCAATAAACACGATCGGGAACAGCAGAGCATAGAAGGTCACCTGCACACCCGTTGCCAGAATGACAATCCACAGTGCGATAGAGGAAAAAAATAGGTTGACCAGCGAGCTTGTCACCTTAGAGAGAGTGAATATATACTTGGGCACATACGTCTTCTTGATCAGCCCCCCGCTTCCCGTGATCGAAATAATAGCGAAATTCGTCGCCTCATTCATAAAGCCAAACGTAATCTGACCTGTCAACAAATAAACCGGAAAGTTCGGTATGTCAAACCTGAAAAGCCGTGAAAATACGGTGTACATAACCACCATGATCAGCAAAGGGTTAAGTATGCTCCATACATAACCCAGAACGCTTCTCCGGTACTTCAGCTTGATATCTCTGATGACAAGCTGGGCCAGAAGGGACTTATATTTATAAAACCCTTGCAATCTCAGTTTTATCCAATTCATCGTTAAGTTCTATCCAATCCATCGTTAAGTTTTATCCAATTCATCAAGTTTATTCAATTCATCGTTAAGCCCCTTCGCATCATTATACAGAAATAATATATCACAATCAATGAAAATCACAATCAATAAAAAAATGCCGGTTCGCGCCGCCATCGCTACCTTTCAAAGAGACGTTCGGCATCCGATAAAACAGATGTTCTGGCAAGGGCTACATGCTGTCTCATATTTAACGCCCGGGCGGTATACCGGATATCCCGCTTCGTCCCGGCCCCTCTGCCACTTCGCCTTCGCGCATCTGGCAAACACTGCGTGCCCAGAACGTTGGTTTTCAGGAATATCTCCGGGTCGCAGATGCTGCAGTCCACATGGCTCTCCGCTGCAAAAGTTGACCACATAGTCGAAAGTCATACTCGTCATAAAGACGGGTCACCAGCGGCGGGCTGGGATAATCCCCTTTGACAAAAACGTAGCGGGGGTCGTCCTTAAGCTCAATAAGGTTCTAGAGGTCCCCGCATAGGTCAGCGCAGCAGCCAGTCCGGATGCTGCGCGCCGCGCATATATTTCACAAAGTTGGAGCCAAAAAAGCCTTCCCCGCCCGTAATCAGCACCTTTTTGAGGCTGGTTCTCAAAACATGTAGCCTGTCTCCCTAAGCAAAGGCAGTTTCTTATCCTTTTCAGACAGCACAGGCTCGATGCCGTCAAGAGGCCAGTCTATACCGATGTCCGGGTCGTTCCAGGCGATGCCGGATTCGAATTCCGGATGATAAAACTCCGTACATTTGTATGTGAAAACCGCTTCATCCGAGAGCACCAGAAACCCATGTGCAAAGCCCTCTGGGATATACAGCATCTTTTTGTTCTCACCCGAGAGTATCGTGCCGTAATATTTCCCATATGTGGGCGACCCTCTCCGTAAATCCACGCCCACGTCATAAACCTCGCCGGAAATTACGCGCACCAGCTTCCCCTGAGAAAACTGCGTCTGCAAGTGCAGCCCGCGCAACACGCCTTTTTTAGACATGGACTGGTTGTCCTGCACAAACGTCATATGCAGCCCGGCGTCGGCAAACGCCTGCCGGTTGTATGTCTCCATGAAGTAGCCGCGGTCGTCGCCGAATACCTTCGGCTCGATCACGACCAGCCCTTCTATCGGCGTTCTTATGACTTTAATTTCTGCCATAACTATTTTCCTTTCCCAAGATGTTCGTTCAATATGCTTGCCGTATTCCGTCTTGATCAGCGGCTTGGCCAGCTTTCTCAGTTGCTCACGTCAATATATCCCATACGTTAGGCGATCTTCTCGATACACGAGATATACAGTCCCTGCCGCTTCTGAACCATCGCCACAAATGGCGGCTGCCATGAGGTCCTCATGCGTACCGATATCCAGCCACACCCTACCGCTACCCAATATCTCGACGCGGAGCTGCCCTCTGATCAGATAAATCTCGTTGACCATAGTGATCTCCATCTCGTCACGCGCCGACGGCCGAATGTTTTTCGCAAACTACACAACGCTGTTGTCGTAGAAGTAAAGCCCCGGCACTGCGTAGTGGACTTCGGCTGCGCCGACTTTTCTTCGATGGAGATGGCCCGCTTTCTTCTACATCATATACAAAATCATATACAAAGCCCGGGCGGTTTGCAAGTCATGTCCAAAAATACTCCGGAATGGCTCTATCGCTAAACCTGCGCTACCAGCCTGTCCGCTTCGGCTTTGAGGGCAGATATCTTCGCTCCGCTGTCCGCAGCAAAAGTCCCTTTCACGCCCATGTATATCTTGAGCTTGGGCTCCGTGCCCGAAGGCCGCACGGCAAACCATGCCTCGCCTTCCAGATCGTACAGCAGCACGTTGGATTTGGGCAGTTCGATAGGCTGAATTCCCGACGCCGATACGCGCTGTGAACACAGGTAATCGCTGACCGCCGTCACTTTCAGGCCGCCCAGCGTTTGGGGCGCGCGGGAACGCAGGCTGTCCATCAGCGCCGCAATCTTCTCAACACCGTCCTTGCCCGGCAGGGTGTAGCTTTGTAGCGCCTCCTCAAAGTAGCCGTAACGCTCGAACAGCTTTTGCAGCGCGTCCAACAGCGTATATCCGCCAGCCTTGCTGTAAGCCGCCGCCTCGCACGTGAGCAGCGCAGCAATCACCGCGTCCTTGTCGCGCACGAAAGTACCGGAGAGGTAACCGTAGCTCTCCTCAAAGCCGAAAATGAAATCGCCCTGTCCGGCCGCTTCCATCCTGCCCATCAGCTCGCCGATGTACTTGAACCCGGTCAGCACGTCGAAAACCCGGACGCCGTAGTCCTTTGCCATAACGTCCGCCATTCGCGTGGTGACGATGGTTTTGACCACATAGTCTTCGGGCTTAAGCTCGCCTTTCGCCTTTCTGGAGCGCAAACAGATATCCAGTAGCAGGCAGCCCAGCTGATTACCGTTCATGAAGCCGTATTCACCGCGGCTGTTCCGCACCGCAATCCCTAAACGGTCGCTGTCCGGATCGGTGGCGATCACGATGTCCGCCTCCTGCTGCTTCGCGAACTCAATCGCCATGGTCAGCGCGTCGTGGTCCTCCGGATTGGGGCTCCTGACGGTGGAAAACTCGGTGTCCGGCATCTTCTGCGCCTCCACCACCGATACCTGCTCAAAGCCCGCCTCGGACAGCACGCGCGTAACCGGCACGAGCCCCGTGCCGTGCAGCGGCGAATACACGATTTTAAGCGACCGGCGCGCTTCAGGCGCCACGTCTCCCGACAGCGTGAGCACGTTGGCCACATACGCGTCCAGCACGTCGTCCCCGATCCAGCGGATGCGCCCCTCGGCCAGCGCCCGGTCGAAATCCATCGTCCTGACGCTGTCGATGGGCTCCACCTGCTGAATACAGCCGGAAATGGCTTTCGCCAGCGCGTCGGTGATCTGCCCGCCGTCCCCGCCGTACACCTTGTAACCATTGTATTCCTTTGGGTTATGGCTGGCGGTAATCACGATGCCCGCCGCACACTTTAAATTCCGCACGGTAAACGACAGCACCGGCGTCGGCATCAGCGTGCGGAACAGGTGGGCCGTGATACCGTTGGCGGCAAAAACGCAGGCCGCCTCGCGCGCGAACTGTTCCGACATGCGCCGGCTGTCATATGCGATGGCGATACCGCTTGTGTTCTTGAGGAGCCCGTTTTTATTCACATAGTCCGCAACGCCCTGAGACGCCTTGCGCACCGTATAAATGTTCATCCGGTTGGTACCCGCGCCCACCACGCCGCGCAGCCCGCCGGTACCGAATTCCAGATTCCTGTAAAACCTGTCCTCTATTTCCCGGGCATCGCTGATCTGCCGCAGCTCTTCCCGCGTCTCATCACTGAAATATGCGTTTTCCAGCCAGTATTTATACTGTTCCTGATAATTCATCGTCCTCGCCTCTGATGTCATGCAATGTTCTTCAATTTGAGTCCATGTCTCTGTCGGACAGTCAGCACCTTTTGAAATCGTCCTCGAAGCGGACGATATCGTCCTCGTCAAAGTAGTTGCCGATTTGGACCTCAATGACTTCCAGCAGCATCTTGCCGGGATTCTCCAGCCGGTGCTTGGCCCCGATGGGAATATACATGTTCTGCCCGCTGGTAATCAGATGGTCCACGTCGTTGAGCACCACATTGGCTGTGCCGTGCACAACGATCCAGTGCTCGTGTCGGTGGTAATGCATCTGATAGCTCAGCCGCTTGCCCGGCTGAACGGTCAGCCGCTTGATCTTATAGAACATGCCCTCCTCCAGCACGGTAAACGAACCCCAGGGTCGGTAACAGGTCACGTGATAATCCGCCCGCGGGTCGTTCGCCGCCTTGAGCTTGTCCACGATGTCCTTCACGCGCGCCGCCTCTTCCTTGTTGCAGATCAGCAGCGCGTCCTTCTGGTCCACGATAACCAGGTCCCTCACGCCCACGATGCCAACAGCTTTATCGGCATCCGTATATACCACGTTGTCCTGAGCGTTAATCAGTATCTCGCGGCCGAAAGTAATGTTGCCGTTCTCATCCTTCTTGGAATTGTAGCTGTCATAAAACGCCGCGAAGCCGCCCATATCGTTCCAGTCGATGTCACAGGGCAAAACCGCCACCCGGTCGGATTTCTCCATGATGCCGTAGTCGATGGACAGCGGCTCAATACGCGCAAAGCACTCCTCGATGCTGGGCGCTTCTTCAAACGCGCGCACGATATTCGGCGTGTATTTTTCCATCTCCTGAACGAACAACTGCGTGTTGAACAAAAACATGCCGCTGTTCCACAGGTAACCGGCCTCCACGTATTTCTTCGCCGTCTCATGATCCGGCTTTTCGCGGAAGCGCTTCGCCTTGAACCCGTCGGTTAAAGGCTCGCCCGGCTGGATATAGCCGTAGCCGGTCTCCGGCCCGGTAGGCGTAATGCCGAACGTGACGATATATTCGTCCGCCAGCGCCTGATGCAGCTTAATAAACGCCACAAATTCGTCCGCCCGGCCGATGATATGATCCGACGGGAACACCACAACGCGGTCGTCCCCGTATTTGCGTATCTCGCGCACCGCATAATATATCGCGGGCAGCGTATTGCGCGCCTGAGGCTCCAGCAGTATATTGTCCTCTATCGGCATAACGCCCAGCTCCGCAATCTGCCCGGCGATCAGAAACTGATAATCCTTATTGGTCACGATGTAGATGTCGTGTGGTTTTCCCAGTTTGAGCGCACGCTGATACGTCAGCTGGAACATTGAGTATTCCATACCTTTCAGTCTCAAAAACTGCTTCGGAAAATACGTGCGGCTGAGCGGCCATAGCCGCGAGCCCGCGCCTCCAGCTAAGATGATCGTCTTCATGATGATACCTCCTTTTCCGCTGCAATGTGCACGCGTCAATAGTCCAATATCTTCTGAAGCGTATCCTCCAGCCGCCGCTCGGGCTGATACCCGACGTACTCGCCAATTTTGGTGCAGTCCCCGTATACGAGCGGCACGACAGACGGCCCAACTCTGCCGGGTTCTCAAACACCTGGATATGAAGTTTTGAAAAAGCCAGCAACAATTAAGGATATCGGCCATAAGGCGCGGCTTACCAATACCGATGTTGTACAATCGCTACAGCGGCTTTCTCCATCAGCAAGGCATATCCGCTCACAATATTCCTTATGTTGCTGAAATCCGCTGGGCTCTGAGGTTTCCCACCTTCAGCCTCTCCAGCTTGTTCTGTCTATGCGCGCAATGCGGCTGGCGAAATCCGGGGCAGACTATTCCAACCCCTGACCAGAACCGATATGGTTGACGCGCGCCTCATCACAATATGTAGTTTGAACCCCGATTTTAAAATCGTACCGCCTGCTCCTAAATGGTTTAGCTCAGCACGCATGAGCTGACAGGATTGAGCGGCGTATTTCCCTGAGCAGGCACATGGAAACTATGCGCATCAGCGACGGCAGGTTTGCCATGCCCGCATAGATAAACCCCACCTTGCCCCAAGGCGAACATATTATGAAAATCCACGCGGCCTATCCGCCGCCTGATACCGTAAACAGCATAACCTTCTCCAGCAGCAGTTCCGCAAGATACGAGCGCCCTGCTATTCCCGAAATTAAAGCCCTCTACATGCCCCCACCGGTTTCTAAATTATTAAGTATATTAAAATTTTTATTTTTTGCAAGTCATTTGGCCTCATCCTGGTGCAGACGATTTGCACGGACTTGAAATTGTTCCGACGGCGAGAAACAAAAATTGCCGGTCTGCGCGATCGGCGGCATTATCCATTGGCACAGTTATAAAACCACGTCGGAACTTTTAGCTTGTTGCATACTTTACAAACTTTTTCCGGCCTCCTGCTGTTAACCACGCTGGGTTAAATAAATTATCCAGAAAGGATTACCATTATCAGTGAGCTCACACAAGAAATATGCTCACACAATAAATATATAGATAGAATATAGAGCCATCGCCGACGTCATAATTTTCCCTTTGGATGCCGGCCGCTTTACCCAAGCAACAGTCTGAGCCTCCTTCTTAAGAGCAGCGCCCATCTCAGCGCAGGCGAGATGCCGTACTTCCTGCAGTAAAACGTTATATCCTTTTTAAATACCCGGTACCTTTGCATTGCCGCCGCGCGGCTCTGCCTGGCGCTTCCCGAAAACGCCTGCTTCAGCACGACGTCCTCCAGTATATGGATGCGCGCCCGCTCATGTCCGGTGATATCGTGCAGAAAAGCATGGTCCACATAGTCCAGAAACTGCCCTTCGTCGTAGCGGTAATCCGCGAACACGCGCCGCCTCACCGCCAGCCCCGAGTTAATGGCCGACACGCCGCGTTCGGGCAACTCGTCCAAACTCTTTACCCGCCGGCACGACACGCCGTGAATAATACACGGAGACATTATACCCTTTTGGTCTGTCACCACCGGCGCAAACACGTCAATTTCAGGATGCGCCTCGGCAGCCTTTTTCAGTGCCTCAAAATAGCGGCTGTCCATCTCGGTGTCGTCGTCGAACAGGCACAGCAACCCGTCGTCCTTATCCAGCGTGTCGATCACGCGGTTATACGCCCGGCTCAGCCCCGCGTTGCCGCCCATATCGATATACTCATACCCGTGCGCCTGCGCGAATTCCCGGTTGCCGTAATCAGACGTGCTGTTGTCCACGATATGGACGCGCGCATCACTGGGCGCGTTCAGCGTAGCGGCCGTTTGGCTCTGCGCCAGCACCCTGTTGTAGATAACCAGCACCACATCAATCCCGGCCATGCGCCTGCCTCCCGCTGTAGAGCAGCAAATCTTTCACGATGCACAGCCGCCATTTTAGCCGCGTCAGCGCACCGGCTTTGCCCCGTCCCGTCACCGTGCCGGCATGCCGCCGGTACAGCATCAGCGGCCGGTCGATATACGCGACCTTTCCGTGCCTTGCCGCCAGCAGCCCCAGCCACTGGTCGTGCATCGGTATGTCGTTCGGAAAGGGCAGCGCAATGTCCAACAACTCGCGCCTTACTGCCATGCAGCAGCCGATGTAGCGGTTCCGGATAATGTTGCGAACGATGCTGGGGTAAAAGCCGTGTTCAAAAAAGCGCCCCAAAACGTTTTGAAGCTTTTCGTCCGTTACCGATGCGTTGTGCACCACCGCCGTCACGCCTTCGCGCATCAGCTCGTCCAGCACGGCAGCCATCTTGCCCTCCAGCCACACGTCGTCCTGGTCGGAGAGGAACACGAACCGGCCAGCCGCATGCTTCAGAGCGAACTCGAAGTTCCTGATCACGCCCGCGCCTGGGCCGTCCATCACCCGAACCCGCGCGTCGTGCGCCGCAAAGCCCAGCGCAATCTCCTTCGACCTGTCGCCGCACGGGTCCACGGAGATCAGCAGTTCGTCCGCCGCATCCATCTGCGGCAATATCGAACTTATCTGCTCCGCCAGGTAATTTTCTCCATTGTATACGGCCATGACGACCGATGCGCGCACCGCCATATTGTTATCCGCTTTCTCTCGATTCCAAAAACCAAAAAAGCCTTGCGGCTTTTTGATCCTTATTCCTCGGGATGAATATGAATCCAGGTATTGCCGGGCCGCAGCACGATCTGCTGACCCTGGTCGTCATAAAATACTGTCGGGCTGTCGGCGGTGTCTTTTTTCCACGTTCCTTTTATCAGCTTGCCGCCTATGTAATATTCCGCACTGCCGCCGCCCGTCATATCCCAGACCTTGTAAATATTCTTGGACTCATACGTCGAATACTGCACGATCACGTTCTTCACCGCTACCTGTTCACCCGTCTCGGCGGACTTAAACGCCTTGCCGCTCATAGACCGCAGGTAAACGTCCCGTGCCGCGTCGTAGGCATACGACACAAAGTTCTTGTCGCTGGTGCACATTTTTAAGCTGACAGACGTTCCGTCGCCGCCGGCGTAATCGGCCTCCGAGTCAAACAACCACCCTAAAGGCTCCGGCTGATAATCGTATAATTGCTGCGCCATTCGCGGATACATTTCCACGTTATGCGGAGCAGACTTGCCGCTGACGCGCTTGTAAAAGTCGCGGTACTTGCCGTTATACAGCCCGTCCACGTCGAACTTGACTTTGTTATAAAGGTCGTTCCCGTAAAAAGTATAGGAAGGCGCCGATTTTTCTCCATTACCGGATCCGCCGAAATGCATAAACACCGCATCCCACTCCTGCTGGATATACAGGAAAGAGACCCGTCCGCTGCGCACCGGCATCACGCTCTCCGGTATGTTGTCGGAAAAAACGCACACGAAACGTGTGGTACCGCCTTCCACCGGTACTTCGTAGACCACATCTGCCGTCTGCAGACCGGTTTGCGGCCGGGCAGCAGGCGAGTTCTCAATCACAACCATCACCGGCTTGTATTCCCCGCTGAACGGCAGTCCGGTCGTGCAGGACACCGGCTCAGGTTCGGGAGTGGCTGTCGGCTCCGGCGTCGGTTCCAGCGTCGGTTCCGGCGTCGGTTCCGGCTGCGGCGTAGCTGTCGGCTCCGGCGCGGTCGGCGTCTCATTTGCCGATGAACCTGCGCTGCAGCCAGCCATGGAAATAACAAGCAAAACAGCGATGAAGACAAAGATGCTGCGTCTCATGAATCTCCTCCTGTATTCTTTACCGGTGTCCGGCATTGGAATCTTATCACAGCGTGGGCAAGTTGACAAATGATGATTTGCCTATTTGTTGCCATAATAGGCTTCGTAATAAGCCCTGTAAGCGCCGCTTCGCACGTTTTCCAACCATTCGCGGTTTGCAAGGTACCACTCGATCGTCTCGGCTATGCCCCGCTCAAACGTGTACGACGGCGACCATCCGAGTTCGGACGTGATCTTGGTATTATCGATAGCATAGCGGCGGTCATGACCCAGCCTGTCCTCAACGTGCCGGATTAGCGACTCATCCTTTCCCAGCGTTTTCAGAATCAGCCGGACAATCTCAATATTGGCCCGCTCGTTATTGCCGCCGATATTGTATACCTCGCCCACCCGTCCTTTCAGCAGAACCGTTTCGATCGCGCTGCAGTGATCGGTAACATGCAGCCAGTCGCGCACCTGCATGCCGTCGCCATAAACAGGCAGAGGCTTGTCCTCCAGCGCATTGCCGATCATCAGCGGAATCAGCTTCTCAGGAAACTGGTAAGGCCCATAGTTGTTGGAGCAGCGTGTGATATTGACAGGTAGGTGGAATGTCTTACCATAGGCGCGCACCACCATATCGGCGGACGCTTTGCTCGCCGAATACGGGCTGTTGGGCGCAAGCGGCGTCGTTTCGGTAAACTTTCCCGTTTTCCCCAGCGTTCCGTATACCTCGTCCGTAGAGACCTGAAGAAATTTGACGCCCTCGCGGTAAACAGGATACCCCTGCTCGTCCTTACCCACCTGCCACTTTGCCTTGGCGCTGTCAAGCAAGCATTGCGTCCCCAGCACGTTGGTACGCAGAAATATTTCCGGATCCCGGATACTGCGGTCCACATGGCTTTCTGCGGCAAAGTTGACAACATAGTCAAAATCGTATTTATCGAACAATTGCGGCACCAGCGTCCTGTCGGTGATGTCTCCCCGGACAAAAACGTAAAGCGGGTCGGTCTCGAATTCCTTTAGGTTTGCGAGGTTGCCCGCGTAGGTCAGCGCATCCAGGTTGACAAGCATCCAATCCGGATGCATGCGCCGCATATATTTTACGAAATTTGTACCAATAAATCCTGCTCCGCCGGTAATCAATACTTTTTTCATTTTATCCTCCAGTTAAAATTCGTAGCCCGCCGATTTAATCGTCGGCAGCTTTTTATCCTTTTCAGAGAGAATGGGCTCAGAAAACCGTGCGCGAACCCTTCCGGTGTATAGAACATCTTCTTGTTTTTGTCGAAAAGAATCATGCCCACATATTCGCCGTAGGTGGACGAGCCGCGCCGCAGGTCTATGCCCACATCATATATCTCGCCCGATACGACCCGCAAGAGCTTCCCCTGCGGGTATTCAACTGCAGGTACAGTCCCCGCAGCACGCCTTTTGGGATTTTGACTGGTTGTCCTGCACGAAATGCATACGAAGGCCGGCGTCGGCAAACGCTTTAGCATTGTATGTTTCCATGAAATAACCGCGCTCGCCGCCAAACACCTGCGGTTCAATGATCACCAGCCCTGCAATTTTCGTCTCGGTGACCTTAATACTCGCCATCCATTCTTCCTCTTTCGGCCAGCCTATCGATGTATTTGCCGTAGTCGGTCTTGATAAGCGGCTGCGCCAGTTTCTTAAGCTGCGTTCTGTCGATATAGCCCATGCGGTAGGCGATCTCTTCAATGCAGGCGATGTATAAGCCCTGCCGTTTCTGGATGGTCGCTACGAAGTTCCCTGCTGCGAGCAGGTCGTCATACGTCCCGGTATCGAGCCACGCGACGCCGCGCCCCAGTATCTTGACGTTGAGCTTTCCTTCTTTCAGATACGTTTCGTTAACCGTAGTGATCTCGAGCTCGCCGCGCGCGGAGGGCTTAATGCTTTTCGCGATCTCCACCACGTCGTTATCGTAAAAATACAGCCCGGGCACCGCATAGTTGGACTTGGGATGCGCCGGTTTTTCCTCGATGGAAATAGCTTTCCCGTTTTGGTCGAACTCCACCACGCCGTATGCGCGCGGCTCGTTAACATAATAGCCGAATATGGTGGCGCCACTTTTGAGCTGCGCCGCCTCCTGAATGCTTTGGGAGAACCCCTGTCCGTAGAAAATATTGTCCCCCAGCACCAACGCGCAGGAATCACTGCCTATAAACTCTTCTCCAATGATGAAAGCCTCGGCAAGGCCGTTGGGAGCCTGCTGGACTTTATAGGAAAAGTTCAGGCCCAGCTCCTCCCCGCTGCCCAGCAGCTTTTCAAACAGCGGCAAATCGACCGGAGTCGATATGATCAATATATCCCGTATCCCTGCCAGCATCAGTGTGGACAACGGGTAATAAATCATGGGCTTGTCGTACACCGGAAGCAGCTGCTTCGATACCGATTTCGTGATTGGATACAGGCGCGTTCCCGAACCGCCTGCCAGAATGATGCCTTTCATATAACTGCCTTCTCCTTTTTTATTCATCTCGGAAACACATCAACTGGGAAACGCGTTCTTTCGATCCGCTTCAGTGGCGCATTATCCAGAACATCTTTTCCTGTCCAGACCGCTCCATACTCGAACAATATGCAAAATATCGTACATTTCCCGTTTAACATATACGATTCGCTTTCACATTTTACAACATATTCAATAACCGTTCAAGGATAGTCACGATATTTCCCTTAGTTTTAATCAAACATGGTCAAATAAGTATCAAAAAGCGGCTGTTAAAGTAGGTCTGAACACCCGTAATGTGACCTTTCGCTTTTTTTGCCAAACCATAACCTGTCCGCCCTGTTTGAAGTGCTATCCGCCGTATACCGAGAAGCATGGCCTACCTCTTGAAGCTTCCCATGTCAGGCTGGGCATTCTCCATTGAAAAGGACGAGACATTGTACAGAAAAAACGCGGCAGTCATCACACCCCGCTGTTTCAACGGAGCCGAGGACTGCCGTGCTCTTGTTTCTGTCGATTATTGTTTCGCCGCAATACCAAATCCCCGCTTCGGCTTAAAACAGCACCGTTATCTGAGTAAGACGCGCCGGCCGCCGCATATAATGTAGCAGGAGGGAACGCCATGAGATCATTGCTGCTCTTTATCGCCTATGGGCTTAGCATGGTAGCGTTTATCGTCATCATGATTGTTGTCTGCATGGCGGCAGCAGCGTTCCCCCGCCGCTTTTTCTGACTCGCCTGCCCTCCCCCGTTAGCCGCCGCCTCGTTTAAGATACCGCGACAGCAACAGATAGTCCTGGCGCTTGACGGAATCGTCCAGATACGCCGTTCGGGTAGAGCCGCTCTTTCGGTGCCTGTTCAGATTGCGGATGATGGTATCCGCATCCGCAATGCCCATGCCGTGGCCGTAATACCGCCCGCCGCCCAGGTAGTAGACATTCTCGCCCTGCCACTCGGGCGTCAGCGGGTCCACGTCCGGGTTTTTGAAATAACGCGCGTCGCCCGGCAATAAATCGGCCGCCGAATCGCGCATGTAGAGCGCGAGGTCGCGGTCGATCTGTTTCCAGTCCATCAGGTAGATGTCGGCATACAGCCTGTTGAACGTATCCACCGGCATCACGTCCAGCATCGCTTTATACAGCACGATGAGCATGGCGGTGGCGCATTCGGTGCCGTATTTCGAGCCATTCTGATAAATGTCCAGAACGGCGTCGGACGGCAGCACGTCGCCCCGCAGCGCGAAGCCGCCTTCCGGCGTGCGCCGCCAGTAATCAGGATTGGCCACTGAATCCCGGAACACCTTGAACTTCAGGCCGCTGTGCGCGAGGTCGCGCGAAGCGGTCACAACGCTGCCCCTTATCTTGAGCTCCGCAGCCAGGTGGCTTAAGCTCTCGTAGCGATAGGTATGGCTGCTGTTCATCAGCGTTTTCAGTATGTCCGCCTGCAGCGTGTCCGGCACGAAGCCGTCGAATACGGGAGTGGTGCTCAATGTCTGGCCGCCTGCCACGATCATACGTACCTCACCCCCTGCCAGCGCCGCGCCGCGGCAATCTGTTCCTCCAGACTACTCTGCATCCACCGCCGCCACTGCGCCCCGCCGGTTGCGCGCAGGTAATGCGAATATTCGCTGAGCAGCTCTTTATCCTCCGAAGGCAGCTGGCTGAACGCCGCCACAGCAGCCTCTTCCTCCGGCAGCAGCTCTTCCGCGTCCAGCGCCCGCTGCAGGTATTTGCGCTCCAACACGACCTGGAACGGCCGCGGAGCGCTGCACTTCTGGTTGCTCTCCCCCGTGTACGCAAGATACCGCCGGTTGCGGCCCAGCCACTGCATCACCCACTGGTACTGCGCCGCCGCGTCGTCCTGCTCGGGGCGCGGGATGAATTTCAGCAGCCGCCGCGCCATGGATACGTCGCGCGCGTCCTGCGATAACAGGCGTCGGGCGATCATCGCAATACATTCGGGGGTGCCGCTTTCAAACAGCGCCCACTCCGCGTCGTGCGTATTCAGCCCCATGCGGTGCCGCCGGAATATGATGTCCACCAGCAGCGGCAGAATGTCTGTCTCGCGGTATTCCTTGATGAGCAGCAGCGCGGCGAGATCCAGGATGGCGTCGTATTCCTCGCTCAGGCCGACCTCGTCGCTTCCCGACTGCAGCATCCATTTGAGTATGGCGCGGAGCTCATCCCCCGTCATGCCGCGGCCCGGATGCCGGCGCGCCAGCAGGTCCTTCTCCACTTCCAGTGTCTTCCGGTTCCAGTCGCTCAGCGACCCCCACAGCGACAGCTTGATGATCTCAGGCCGCAGTACGTGCAGCGTCGCAAACGATAGCTTCTCGTCGTTGAGCATGTTTATCGCCTGTATCGCATCGTCCCTGTACAGACGCTGAAACATATCGCGCATCTCTTCATAGCTGTGAGACTTTCGCATATCGTCCAGCCATGCAGTCCGCCTTGTCCCCTGTATGCGGTTGTCCGGCATATATCTCCCTCCCCCAATAAGCCCGTATGCTGTATCTTATGAGCGTGCCGCGCTTTGGTTCGCCCGGCAAAGGCAAAACAAAAAAACCCCGAAGGAGGGAGTAATGAAAAATTGGAATCGCCTAAAAGTGGTACAGTCTGTGAAATGGTTTTTTAATGATGAGCAGCCCAAAATAAATAAAATAACCAATTTATCCTAAGTACATATAATGTATTAGAGTATATATTGGGGTATCAATTATACTCTATACCCATATAAGGAGGAGATGCTTCAAGTGTCATACGGACTATGTTGCATAAGCAATCCCAGTTGGGATTCCCAACCCAGCAGGCATGCGCATGAATCCAAATCGCATAAAGAGCCTGAATGCAAGAAACCTGAGCTCAAATTATTTTTGGAATGTGGAACCCATCCTCAGGATGCATTCTTTGAAATAGATGACGGCCGTGTGGAGGAACGCCAGTCCTTCATTTTAAACCGGGTGCTGGTGGATACTTCCCATCTATGCAACCCGTTAGTCAAAATTGAGTTCTCGTGTATCATTGTCTGGGAAGCGGAGGACGAGGAAGGCGACGAACACGAAGTCGAAGTCGACTTGCTCTTTAAGCTGATAAGAACATGCGACGGGTATTCAGAAGTCATTCAGACCTGGCGATATCTCAAGGAGTTCGATGTGGAGAACGACATCGACGAGTTGGAAGTCGAAATCAGCGAACCCTTTACTGTTACTTTCTGTGACAGGCCCTGCCCGAAATGCTGCGAATATAAGATAATTGTAGAAGGCAGGGATTTTGAAGGGGAATTTGAGACCCTGAGAGTCGTGACGCCGGATCTCAGCGCTCTTGTCCAGGGATTTTCCGACAAATAATCAGAAACTAAATGCAGTTTCAATCGTGCATCTTAACGGCGCAGCCTGTGCCCTCTGAGTAACTGCTCCGTTTTTGTAAGGGCTGCTGAACTTTTTTGCCAGCAGCCCCTTATTTGTTTCAGCATCTTTCAGATTGTCTAACTTTTCTCGGTTCAAGTTGCCGCTGCGTTTCTATGAAACGGCAAAGCCCTCGTTGTACTTCTGCTTCATCCGGAGTATGCGCCGCACGCTCTCCTCCAGCCGCTCGCGCGTGAGTCTCCCATCCTGCACCGCCTGGTACAGCGTGTCCAGCACTTCGGTCTGCAGCGATTTATGCATGCCGATCAGCACCACATCGCCGCCCGCCAGTATGTGCAGCACCGCAGCCTCGCCCACCGAATACTTGCCGCGGATGCCCCTCATGCGCATGTCGTCGGAGAACACAACGCCCTCAAAACCCATGCTATTGCGCAGCAGGTCGGTTATAATCGTGGGCGATATCGACGTGATGTAGTCCGGGTCCACATTGGGATACGACAGATGGGCCACCAGCATCGCGTCCAGACCGGCGTCAACGGCGGCCTGGAAAGGCACCAGCTCGTATGATTCCATCTCTTCCAGCGTGGATTTCAGCACCGGCAGGGTGTGATGGGAATCCGCCGCGGTGTTGCCATGTCCGGGGAAATGTTTGCCCATCGACGCAATGCCGCCGGCCTGAAGACCCTTCACCGCCTCGACGACCAGCGGCGCCACCTTTTCAGGCTTGCTGCCAAACATGCGGTTGCCGAGGAATGTCGCGGACGGATTGGGCGCTATGTCCATCACCGGCGCCAGATTGAGGTTAATGCCGATCTCCTTCAGCTTTTCGCCGATGCGCTTATACTGATTAAATACGCGCTCCGGGTCGTTCACTTCGCCCAGCTTCTTCGCCGAGCTGATGAAAGGCTTCCACTGGCCCCTGAAGCGGGTGACGCTGCCGCCTTCAATATCGATGCCAATCGTCAACGGTATATCCGTGGCGTTATAGCTGCGGATTTTCTCCGTCAGTTTTTTCGTCTGCTCGAACGTGTTGGTGTTCCACCCGAACAGTATCACGTTTCCGACGGCGTATTCTTTCATCAACGATTTGGCGTCCTCACTCATATCGCTCTGCCCCGAAAAGCCAATCATCACCATCTGCCCGATCAGCTCCCGGTCCGACATGGACGCGATGATCCGCTCAATGGGGTCCGCCGGCGTGGGTTCGGGCGTCGGCTCCGGCGTAGGTTCCGGTGTGGGCAGAGGCGTCGGCTGAGGCGTGGGCTCCGGCGTGGGTTCGGGTTTTTCGGGCTCGGGCGTTGCGGTGACGACCACCGGCCTGGTCGATTCGCTCATGCAGCCGCCCAGCGCGGCCACCAGGAAAACAAACGCCGTCACCAGGAAAACCAGCCGCGCAAATCTTTTCCTCTTCACAAAAGCACCTCGCTGCTCGCGGCTTTTGCCGCGCGATTTCATGCAATACGGCTGTCCGCCGTTATCCATCATTCTAACACATTTCGCGGCCCAGTCAAACGTACGCGTTTGCAGGTACATAAAAAAGCTGCGCATTCCGCGCAGCACAAGCTGTTAAAGAAGTCCCGAATATTATTTCGTGGGAAAGTCGGGCTCTGATTGACCCCAAAAAGCTACGCTTTTCGGGGCCCCCAGTCCGCGCACCCCACACCTTTCTCCACCCTAAAAAGCCTGCGTCTTTTTGGGGACCTCGGGCGATTTTATGCGCGGTTTCGAGGTACGAGGAACTGCATAAAATCGCCAAACTGATCTGCGCATTCCGCGCAGCGCAAACGCCCTTAGCCCGGGGCGCCGGATATGGGTCCGCGCCTGGGCTAAAGGCGTGGTCGTCGGTTTTTCGATAAATAAGCCTTTCTAGTCACTGTATGGGCTTTCATCCCTCATTTCTTTGCGCATGCCCTCAAGCGCCTGGCGGCGCCGCTCATTTTTCTCCATCAGCGCCTTTTTCGTTTTTGGATCCGAGGTTTTGGCAATCATCTCGTCCGCGGCTTCCATGTTGCGGATCGTCATATTGATGTTCTTCTGTATCCGCGCCGCGTTGTCGCTCCGGTCGTCGGGCTTGGGTTTGTTCCTGCGTCTTCTCATCGTTATCAGGCTCCTTTGCGAGTTATCGACGATATTATTTTGCCCGACTGAGAAAGACTATACGCGCATTTAAAAGGGCGGCTTTCGCTGCCAAGAGTAAATTGTTAACAATACCAAAAACACAATCGTCAGGGCTTCAATTATCACAGAGACGTTCGGCAGGAGGCTTAAAACACATTATCTTATGCAATAAGCTGTTAGAATACGTATTGTCCGTGTTTATTCAGTTACATGCATTGGATTCGTATTTTACCCCAAGTAAAGCCCTCTGTCATTCCAGACGGAGGGCCTGACCCTGTGCGCCGCACTGTCACACATTGAAATATAATCCATAGTATATTATATACAAACTCGCTCGAAGGAGGTTTAACCATCTTATGGACGGCAGTATTGCTGATAACAGGCGTTGTCTGATCGACTCG
>Ga0134099_1001664_pt1 | contig 20381 bp, 16 predicted proteins | sample 10_taG_2_FD_105482 | JGI IMG/M metagenome (GOLD analysis project Ga0134099, IMG submission 105482) | Switchgrass degrading microbial communities from high solid loading bioreactors in New Hampshire, USA - 10_41_5_180_A2 metaG | ecosystem: Engineered > Bioreactor > Semi-continuous > Anaerobic >...
AATATGACCAAACTCCAAAGGCAGCAAAGATTGCGGCCGCAACCCAAAAAACACTGACCACTTTGCTTTCGCTCCAGCCACCAAGCTCAAAATGATGATGCAACGGGCTCATCCGAAAAATTCTTTTTCCTCTGGTCTGAAAAGATATAACTTGGATAATCACGGATAAGGCTTCAAGAACATAAACTCCGCCCAAAATAATTAACGTCAACTCGCTTTTGGTCAAAACGGCCAGCCCGGCCAAAGCGCCTCCAAGAGCCAAAGAACCGCAGTCACCCATAAAAACTCTGGCCGGATAAATGTTAAAGCGTAAAAAACCAAGACAGCCGCCTGCCAAAGCAGCGGCAAATACAGCCAAATCGCCGGAATTCACCGCCATACCGTCGAAAACTCCGGCTCTCGCAGCCATTAAAGAGATAAAGATATAACCGAGGGCCGCCCAAGCGGTACAGCCTGCTGCCAGACCGTCCAGACCGTCCGTCAGGTTTACCGCATTGGTCGCACTTACAACAACCAAAGCCACTAACGGGTAATAAAGTATTCCCAAATCCAAAGTCAAGGAAGTAAATGGAACGCCGATCGTGGTTCCTCTGCCTAAAAAAACCGCCGAAGCCCAAGCCAGGACCAAAGCCAGCAAAAACTGAGCGGCAAGTTTTTGTTTGGCTTTAAGGCCCAAATTATGTTTACGCACCACTTTCAAAAAGTCATCCAAAAAGCCGACCAACCCAAAACCCAAGGTAATGCCGAGCAAGGTCAACAGCCCCAGGGAATACGGACGTTCGGCCATTATAAGAACCGCCGGCACGATTCCGCTTAAGAAAATCAATCCGCCTATGGTGGGAGTACCGGCTTTGGCTAAATGCCTTTTTGGACCCTCATCCCGAATACTCTGACCAAATTTCAGCGCGCGTAATACTGGGATTAAAAAGGGTCCAACTATTAAACTTATTAACAGGGCAAGCCCCATAGCCCAAAAGATTTTCTCCGTCACCCTCGGTTATTCCTTTCCTTGATTTTTTCGCTTATTCTTTCCATTTTCATTCCTCGTGAGCCTTTAATCAGCACCCACGCCCCGGTTTTGCTTTGTCGCAAAAGCCGCTGCAAAACATCGACAGCCTGCTCGCAATCCGCGCAAACATGGGTCCTAGACTGCGGGTATCCTGTATCCCATGCTCCTTGGGCAATATCTTCAGCCAATTTTCCGACCGTCACCAGTTGCTTAATTCCCAATTCGGCAACCGCCTGTCCTACTTCCCGGTGACCGGCTTGGGTCATCTCGCCAAGCTCGTACATTTCCCCCAATACGGCAATGGTATTATCCCCTCCCCGCTCAGCCAGAACTTTAAGAGAGGCTATCATCGAAGCCGGATTGGCGTTATAGACATCATTAATCAAGGTGCTGCCAAATAGACCCGGCAAAAATTCCAAACGCATTTTGGAAAGCCTTAAACTTTCCAAAGCCCGGGCGCCGTCTTCCAGCGGAACGCCGCAGACATAGCCGGCAGCCAGCGCCGCCAACGCATCCAACACATTGTGATCTCCGGGCAAAGGTAGTTTTACCGGCCAACTCTCTCCTTTGATAGTCACCGTAAAGGAAGTGGAACTCAGCCCTTCTGGACAAACAGCGCTGGCGCAAACATCGGGTTTGACATATTTGCCTTCTATGCCGTAGAAAAACTTGTTAATACCAACAGTTTCAGCCTTTTTCACGCTATAATAGTCATCGGCATTAAGTATCGCCGTTCCTTCGGCCGGGAGACTGTCTATCAGTTCCCATTTTGCTCTGGCTATATTTTCCTGGGAGCCCAACAATTCCAGATGGGTGGTCCCAATATTGGTTATAATCCCATAGTTCGGACCGCTTATAGTGCAGAGCTCAGCTATTTGACCGAGTCCTCTCATACCCATCTCAAGGACCAGCACTTCGGTTCCTTCCGGAGCTCTTAAGATAGTAAGGGGTAAACCCAACTCGTTATTCTGGTTTTCCAGGTTGCTGTGAACTCTATACTTTTGCGCCAAAACCGCAGCCACCATATCCTTTGTAGTGGTTTTCCCGCTGCTTCCGGTTATGCCGATTACCGGACAGTTAAGCTTTTGGCGCCAATATTTGGCCAGCTTTTGCAAAGAAGCTAATGAATTCTCGCAAACTATTAAGGCCTGGGAAAAGGAAAGCTCAAAATTCCCGTACATTTCCAGTCGCTGACGTTCGGCAAGGACCATTCCTGCTCCCGCCGTCAACGCATTCGGAATGAATTTATGCCCGTCGGTCTTTTCTCCGACCAGGGCCACAAACATCTCCCCGGGCTGTACTTCCCTGCTGTCAATTGCACAGCCCCTAAAGGGGACTGTCGGCGAACCGTACAAGGTCCCGCCCAACAATTCGGCAATTGTTCCGCTATTCCACATAACCCATTCCCCTTAAGGCCTTTTCTACTTCTTCTCTGTCGTCGAAATGGATTTTTTCCGTGCCGATTATTTGATAATCCTCGTGTCCTTTTCCGGCAATTATTACCGTATCCCCCGGCTTAGCAATCGAACAGGCATGGACAATGGCCTGCCGCCGGTCAACAATTACTTTATAGTCAACTTTTTCAATCCCCGGCAGGATATCTTCTATAATAGCCTGAGGGTCTTCGGTTCGCGGATTGTCGGAAGTGACAATGACATAATCGCTGAACTGGGCTGCCGCCCGACCCATCAAAGGCCGTTTAGTCCGGTCCCGATCTCCGCCACAGCCAAAAACGGTTATTAATTTTCCGGCACTTATCTCCCGAGCTGCCGACAGAACATTAACCAAACCGTCAGGAGTATGGGCGTAGTCCACAATAACCAAAAAAGGCTGTCCCTTACGGATACTTTCAAATCTGCCAGGCACTCCTTGAATTTCCTTTAATGCGGCGGTTATTACTTCGCAGGAATATCCGGCCTCGATCCCCCAGGCAAAAGCCGCCAAAGCGTTGTAAACACTGAACTTGCCGGGCGTAGGATAAAAGACCGTGGTTTCGTTGCCATTATATTTGACTCTAAACTGTACTCCCCGTTCCAAAAGCTCTAATTCCTCGGCTTTGTAATCTGCTTTCGATTCTACCCCATAGGTAACATAGCGGCAGGCAGCCTGACTTTGCAAATATGCACAGGCGGCGTCATCGGCATTTAAAACGGCAAACTGTTTAGCGTCCTGTTTCATTCCGGCAAAAAGCAAGGATTTGGCTTGCAGGTATCTTTGCATATCTTGGTGGTAATCCAAGTGATCCTGCGATAAGTTAGTGAAAATCCCCGCTGCAAAATAGCAGCCGTTCACTCTGCCTAAATCAAGAGCATGAGAGGAAACTTCCATAACAGCAAGATTAACGTTTTGCTGAACCATCTTATGTAATATTTTTTGAACGTCCGTTGACTCAGGCGTTGTATGCTCGCTCGGAATCTTTTGTTCAGCTATTTGGACACCCAGGGTCCCTATAATTCCTGTTTTTTCCCCTGCAAACCGCGCAATCCTTTCCACCAAATGGGTTACGGTAGTTTTGCCGTTGGTACCGGTCACTCCAACTAGCTTAAGCCGACGAGACGGATAACCGTAAATCTCGGCGGCCACTTGACCCACTACCTTTCTGGCGTTCTCTACTTTAAGTTGGGGAATATCCAGCTTTAAAAAACGTTCAACCAGCAAAGCCGCTGCCCCGGCTTTTTGGGCGGCAATGGCAAAATCATGGCCGTCCACTTTAAAACCGGGTATACAGACGTAGAGATCTCCGGGGACAACTTTCCTGGAATCATGAGAAATTCCGGTAATCTCTACTTCCGCATCTCCGTATATTTGAACGCCTTGAAGTTTTTGGGCGATATCTGCGAGCGTCGGAAATTTGTTAGACATATTTCACACCTTCCCCCATAGAGTTTAGGGCAAAAACCTTTTCCAGACATTTCCTTTTTTATTATAAACAGTTTTAAGCATCGGCAGACCTAAAACAATTAATATTTTAGGTCTGCGTTAAATTTTATTCAAGTAAATCCTGATTCATAATTAACGGCACTCTTGGTCCAAGGCTCTTTATAGCTTCTATATCCGGATCGTATTCTTCCCGCCACGGAGCTATTGCGGGTTGCCCTGGTTCCGCACCGAGATATAGCAGCACTGTTGATCCTTTTTCGACTTCAGCGTCACCGTGCGGAATTTGGTCTATTACTCTGGAACCCACTCCTTCAATGATAACTTTAAACCCTGCTTTTTTAAGGATTTGCTCCGCTTCCTGCGGAGTATGCCCAAGGACCGAAGGCACCACAGCCGGTTCTTTAACCGGCGGGAACTCCACTCCATACATAGGAGTTCCCGGAGCTGTAGGAGCGTTCGGATCGGGCTTTACACCCAAGTATTTTAACGTATCGAGCATTACCGCCTGCACAACCGGCCCGGCTACTACACCTCCGTAGAACGGAACGCCGTCGATTACTACCAGGACAGTAACCCTTGGATTGTCTGCCGGAGCAAAAGCGATAAAGGAAGCAACATATTCTCCTTGAATATAACCCCCTTTGCCTACCTTTTGCGCAGTGCCGGTTTTGCCCGCAACTCTGTAGCCGGACAGAAAAGCCCTTCTGCCGGTTCCGTTTGTTACCACCGACTCCAAAATCTCCCTTACGGTTTTGGAAGTTGATTCGGAGATAACTCTGCGGACTACTTTCTTTTCAAACGGCACCAGTACCTCGCCGTCCGGCGAGATTATTTCCTGCACCAATTGAGGCTGCAGCAGAACGCCTCCGTTGGCCACGGCCGAAACAGCAGTTATCAGCTGGATTGGAGTTACGTTATTCGTTTGCCCGATAGACATGGTAGCCAAATCCAAAGCAGTGGCTTTCTTCTTATCGGCCAGGATTCCTTTGGCCTCGCCGGACATTTCAATGCCGGTCTTTCTCCCAAAGCCAAAATCCAGAAGATATTTATAAAACTTATCCATACCGAGCCTTTGGCCCAGCTCAATAAACCCGGGATTACAGGAATTTTCCGCTATTTCAACTGTGGTTTGAGTACCGTGTCCCCCGGCTTTCCAACAACGGATTCTCTTTCCGAGAATGGTCGCAAATCCCGGGTCCGTAAAAGTATCGTTCAAGCTGACCTTCTTTTCCTCGAAAGCGGCTGCCAAGGTAATAATCTTAAATGTTGAACCTGGTTCATAGCCGTTCTGAATGGCAACACAACGTCGGGTACTCGGATCCGATGCTTGATAATTATTCGGATCAAAAGTAGGAGCCGAAGCTATGGCCAACATTCGGCCCGTTGAGGGTTCCATGACCAGAATCGACGCGCTTTTCGGGACAACTCCCTCCATATTCACACCCTGTCCGGCCATCAGTTTGGCCAATTCGCGCTCGGCAAAAGCCTGAATATTCTTATCTATGGTCAGTTTAACCGTGTTTCCTTGAATCGGAGGAATGAATTCATGTTCCGCACCTGGGATTTTGATACCGTCTGCTCCATACTCGGTAAGAATACTCCCATGCCGTCCGGTCAATTCTTCATCTCTGGAGTATTCAATTCCTTCCAAGCCCTGACTGTCTATTCCGGTAAAACCCAATACATGGGCGGCAAGTGTTCCGTTCGGATAGAAACGCACATTGTCTTCGACCACCCCAATACCCGGAAGGTTCAGTTCTCTTATCTTGGCCGCCGCTTCAGGCGCAACCTTCTTTTTGACATATTCCAAAGCGGTCCGTTTGGTAATTCGGCCCAAAACCTCAGCTTTGTCCATATTCAAAATGGCCGCCAATTCAGCTGCAATCTCTTCCTGGCGGCCTGATTTTCTGACTTCAGCCGGCACGGCGTATACCGTTTCCGCACTGACACTCATTGCCAATATATTCCCGTTGCAATCTACGATATTTCCCCTTTTTGCCGCAACCGGAACCCCTCTGAAATGTTCCTCATCGGCTAAATTCTTAAGAAAAGGTCCTTCTCTTAATTGGATAAATCCCAATCTAATAATCAAAATCAGCATAAAAATACTGCAGATTCCAAAAAGAAATACCACTCTTTTTCTTAATTTTAATAATTGAACCATAAATAAAATCTACCCCCAAGTAGGGGTAGATTAATTCTGCCGGCCCACTGTTACCTTTGAGTTGAGGCAAAAAAACTGGTAAAGACCTTAAAGACTTTGTCCAGGAATGAGTCAGGTTCTCTTTCAGCCTGGACTTCAGCAGTCTGGAGATTTTGCTCTACCCCTACATTTTTTTCCGACGTTGATGTTGTCATTAAATCACTGGCAATGTAAATAGTTCCTTCGGGTCTTTCCATCCCCATAGCCAAAGCCACTTCTTCAATCCTTGCCACAGAACGAAGTTTATCTACCTCAACTTGCAATAAATCGTTCTCTAAGCTCAGAGCCTGAATTTCTTTTTCTAAAGCGCTAAGTTCCGCACCTTTTACTATAGTTATCTCTATTGTCTTTGCCCCAATAATTCCAAATATTCCAATAAATACCAATGCTAAAAATAAAACTTGCAGTTTGGATTTTTGCGCCTGAGAAATTGTCTTCTGCGAGGACGAAGTAGCTTTTTTAGGGTAATATGACCTTTGCTTCTCGTTGTTGATATCGACAGCCAATATCTGATCGTAGTATTCCGGATATTCTTGTTTTCTCTGTGCCATTAACATGGTATTCTACTTCCCTCCTATTTAGACCAATCAGAATTACAATTTCTCAGCAACTCGCAATTTAGCGCTTCGGGCCCTTGGATTTTCCGTTATTTCCTGCTCGGACGGTTCAACCGCTTTGCGGGTTATCAGTTTTATCAGCGGTTTAGCCCCGCATTTGCACACGGGCAAAGACGGCGGACAATGGCAACGACCAAGCCAAGATTGAAATTTATTCTTAACAATTCTGTCTTCCAACGAATGAAAAGTAATAACTGCCAGTCGACCGCCGGAACCGAGACAAACCAAGGCTTGATCCAGGGCTTTTTCCAATACTTCAAGTTCCCGATTAACCGCTATCCTTAAGGCCTGAAAAGTGCGTTTGGCCGGATGGGGCCCTTCCCGCCGGGCGCCGGCAGGGATAGCGTTTTTAATTATCTGAACCAACTGACCGGTTGTTTTAATCGGAGCTTTCTTACGGGCTTCGACGATAAATTTGACTATGCGCGTCGCCCACTTTTCTTCGCCGTAATCACGAATTATTCTGATTAATTTCTCAGGTTCCCAAGTATTGACAATAATCTCGGCATTAAGCTCGGCACTGCGATCCATACGCATGTCGAGCGGAGCGTCCTGCATATAGCTGAAACCCCTTGCCGCCTCGTCGAGTTGAGGAGATGAAACTCCCAAATCGAACAATACACCGTCTACCGGCAGTAGGTTGTTCTCTCTTAAAACCCTGTCCAAATTCTCGAAATTTTGCTGAAAGATTTTTACCCTTCGATCCGCGGCAAATTTCGAGCGAGCATTGTTTATTGCCGTTTCGTCCTGGTCCAAACAGATTAACTCCGCATTCGGATCAAGTCTTCGTAGAAGTTCGGCAGAATGACCGCCGGCCCCAAGCGTACAGTCCACATAACGACCGCTCCGTTTGGTCAAAACCAAATCCACTGTTTCTTTCAACAAAACGCTCTTATGCTCAAATACCACTTTAGTAATCCCTTTCTCAAATACCTAAATCAACCAGAGATTCAGCCGCGCTTGCATAATTCTTTTCGGCCTGTTCGCTGTATTCTTTCCACCTAGCGGCATTCCAAATTTCTATCCTGTTCATCACACCGACTATCATGACGTCTTTTTCTAAACCTGCATATTCTCTTAAATTGGCAGGTAATAAAATTCTCCCCTGTTTGTCAAATTCACATTCAGCCGCTCCGGAAAAAAAGAACCGAACAAACTGTCTGGCATTAGGCTGAGAAAGCGGAAGCTTTTTCAGTTTTTCTTCGAAACTTTGCCATTCATTCTCCGGATATAGGAACAGACAGTTATCAAGTCCCTTAGTGGCAATAAATCTATAGCCAAGGGCTTCGCGAAACTTGGCCGGTATAATCAAGCGGCCTTTAGCATCTATTGTATGGAGGTATTCCCCCATAAACATGGTTTCCACCCCACTAGGACCTAACTGTCTACCACTTTACACCACTTTGCTCCACTTATTCTCCATTCACTGGCTAAATTCCTGCAAAAATAAAAAAAGAATAAAAAAAATAGGAACTTAGTCCCTATTGATAAAAACTCAAGGCTACCAGTCCCTAATAGTTTTATCTTTTTTTTTATTATTATAAATCAATATATATAAACAAACAAACAAACAAATATTGACGGTTTGTCTAATGAGCGTAACCCTTTTGCAAAAACTCACCGAACAACTCTCTGATTATTTCGCGAAGCACCCGATCTCTGACCGCTCTGGACAAAACATCGCTCTGGCGGACGAAGCCGGGCAGTTTAACGTTATCGTCCTCTCCGAAAGGAAGTCTGCCGCTCAAGGTTTTCCTTACCTCTTCCAGAAAGCTTTCAAATGTATAAACTCTAAAGCGGTTCACTTGATACTCAAGGGCAACATATTCAAGTATGGCTATAACCAAATCTTCGTAACTGCTTTCCTTTTCCAACTCAAGCAAAGTAGTGAGCCGCGGAATGATGTGCTCAAACATCAGCCTGCGATAGGGAATGCCTTTTAGCCCCAAATTTTCTCCTAACCGAATAATGCGTTGCTCGCCCGGGGCCAGCAAGAAATTCATGAACAACTCTTCGTCGTTGATAGGCTCCAGATAGTATTTCCGCCCGCGTAACCCTTTAAAAGCCTTTAGAACGTCATAATAACCCAGCGCAAGATTGTGTCTGGCCTGTTCCTTGTTAAAATCCAAAATACCGCCCAAGTTTTCATCAGTGGCAATGTACTTAACCCTAGCCCGTCGATCTTCAAGCCTGCGTACTCGGCCTATGGCCTTTGTCCTAATCGCAATAATATCCTTATAACCTTTGCGAATAAGCATATTCAAAGGTAAGTTATCATAAAATCCGCCGTCCATAAAATATTTTCCGTCGAGTTTTTCTTGTCGAAAAGCCGGAAAGTTTGCGCTGGCCAACAAATACTCTACCACTTTGCCTTCAGGAATATCCTCCAGAAAAAGCTCCAAAGGTTTCCAATCGGATAAAGACACAGTTACAAAGCCAAAAAGCATTTTGGAACTTCTTAGCCTTTGTTCATCGACAATTTCATAAAGGAGTTTTTTGATAAAAGTAATATCGAGCCCTTTACTTTGAGCAATTTCTTTGGCCTTATGCAAAAAATAAAATAAACCGTCGTGGGTTATCTCCAAATGTTTCAGCTCTTCCAGCCGGCTTTCCTCAATATTAAAAACTTGGGAAGGGGAGATATTGTACCAGAGCTCGTAGGCTTTATCCAGCTGGCCCTGGACTATCATTGCACCGTTCAGCGCTCCAATAGAGGTGCCGGCTACGGCCCCAAACTGAATCCCTAATTCCTGCAGAGCTTTGCATGCCCCTATTTGATAGGAGCCTCTTGCTCCACCTCCCTCCAATACCAAGCCGTACACCCAATCACCCCCTAAATGAGCAGTTCACGGTTTTAAACAACCAAATTCTACTTACTTTTATTAATAGCTGCGTTCAATTCCTCAACTAAAGCGTCAGGATCCTTACCATGGGTTATAGCGGCATCTTTAACACTTTCCATTACCGAGGACGGGCAACCCAAACAATGCATTCCGAGCGCCCGGAACACTTCGGCTGTCTCAGGATGTTCCCTCAGTACTTGTCCAACTAACATATCTTTGTTAACCATAGTAATTTCCTCCTTCAACACCAATTCACGAGTCTGTAGAAACTCTGTTTTTTCCTCAAATTTTGGAATTTGGCTTTGTATTTTATTATAAATAGTATGGTTGGCCAATGCAATGTTATGCTTTTAGTCTACGAATCAGGCTGTCAAACAGGGTATTTATATCTTCCGGTAGAGTAAACTCTATTTCCGGCAGAGTAAGCTTAATTTCAGGGAGGACAAGGTTTGTAAGATAACGAAAATCTTTAAAGTGTAAAATTACCGTTACGCTGATAATTAAAAGCACGGTAAACGGGATTCCGGTAAAGTACATATATTTTCCTCCGGCGCGGCGAATGTCTTTTACCCGGGAAGGGAACAGAATAGCCGACATTAATACATAGAGCAAGACCGGCACATACCAGCTGAGATTGAATTTCAACACTGCAAAACAGGCAATTCCGACCAGGAAAAACCAAATATACCTTCTTTCCAACCAACAACAAAGACCAAGGGTTTCCGGCCGCTCAGGGAATGAATTGGCAGCCAACCCCACGCTGAATAATCTAAACAAAATTAATAGCACAGTTAGAAACAACCAGAGAAGAACAAGGGTATGGCCCTTTAGTTCCGTCCAGAAGCTAATATCATACGGCAACCAAACCAAAGACCGCTCGGGAATTATATAAATTAAATAGACCAGATAGCCTGCCAGGGAAATTTGGCGACTGATAAAAGCCAGGAAACTCCAAGCAAAAGCCCGGCGGATTTTTCGTTTCGGATTTGGGTTATATAATTCTTTATAACTCCAGCCAAAACTTCTAAAGTTTTGAATGCTTACCAGCAGCAGCCAGACAAGCCAGCAACCGGCCACAATGACCCAGTGCCGCTGAAGCGACTCTTCCAGATTACTGCCTGTCAAAAAAACGTCTGCCAGAACTAAGTTTCCCCATTCCCCCTGTAAACGTTCCTGATTGATTACCAGTTCACCCAAGCCGACTCCTTTGGCCTCCGCTGAAAAATAAGACAAATTATAACAAGGCAGGCCCGTAAGTAGAGTATCTATTTGTTTAAAATAATTGTCCGTTTCCGGAGAAGGCTCAAGACCTTTTGCCACCGTCCAAGCCATAACACTAGGGTGCCTGCCGGCAGTCCGAATTAAACCTTCCAGTTCCTGACTGTAAGGATCCGTTCCTGCCGGGATAAATGCAACAGGCAACTCAAGCCAAACACCGATACCAAGCCTATCCGCGGCATAGAGCCATGTCTCGTTCGGAAAAAAGTTGAGAAAATATATAACATTTATCCCGTTGTTTTTTAAATTTTGCAAATAGCTTTCAATTTGTTGTTTATTGCGAATGGCCGTTTCCTGCTGCCAGGTTAAAATCACGCCGTTGACCTTGAACTGTTTGCCGTTGATTACCCAGTTGTCCGGGGTAGAGCCATTATTGCTGAAGCCGATAGGCAATTGAACGCTGTCATGATCTCCTCGATTATTGGTCAAAACAAGTCTTAAATTATAAAGAAACGGCGAATCCGGACTCCAGAATCTAACATCCGGCAAGTCAAAGATTAAATCTACTCGCTGCTCATTATTACCGTTAGCAGAGTCAAGAGGTACCAAACATTCAGCCACAACCCGATCCCGATCTTTGATTTCAGCACTCAGCGCCCAGGGGCCATGACTTAAAGAAAGATGATGTTTTAACAGGACACTTACTAAAACCTGGTTTTTTGTTTGATCATAGGAAACAGTAGTTTTGGTCACATCTATTGTTGATTCCGGTACAGCCTGAAGTTGAATCTGCCCGGTTATTCTTTTCTGAGCAGGAGCCAACCAGCCAAAGACTTTTTTTCGGTGGACAGCATCCGAACTCAGCTCAATATAAAGGGTATTTTCCTGGCCATAATTTAGGCGGGTAGGCTCAATGTTAATAATATATGTGCCGCCTATCCCATCTATTTCTCCAAGGTAATTTATTTCCTCAATACCGTTTAAAAAGACTTTAGCTTTGCCATAAACGCCGTCCAGTACCAATTGGGGCATCTTAAAGCTCCAAATACCGGATACTTTAAATTTTTTGGCCACTACTTCAAAGCTTTGATTGGAAGGTAACACTATACTATCACCCCCAGCTATTCCAACATGCCGGGAGTCCTTTTCAAACTTTGTTTCCTGAAACCAGGCTTGACGTAACGATGAATAACGGTTCCACTTTCCGCTGAGATCTTGAGTAATTCTCTGAGCCGTTATCACCGAATTGTTACTGTATAACTCCTGAGCCGGAGTCTCCTGCCATATAAATATTAAGGCTAAAAAAATTACTGCCGCTATGCCGAGAATAAATAACAAAGCCCGTTTAAACATAAAAACCATAGCTCCTACAACAAATATTTCCGAACGCTTAAATTAAGCAGTTAAACCTCTCGAATTTATTGTGCAAGCATCGTCCATAGTAGAATTCGAGAAATGTCGAAAAAAACCTGCAAGCAAGCAATCCTCAGACAATAAGAAAAACCGGCAGAACTCCGGTTTTACAGACAGTATAAATATACTCCATTAAAACTAACATTTAATTATAAATTTAAAGCATTTATAGATTATTATCCAAACGCCCTATCAATTGATATTATTCTGACAGTCCGGACATATGCCGTAGAAAATTAGACTATGAGTATGGATTTCGAATCCGGTTTTTTCGGCTGCGAGCTCATTCATATCAATGAGATCGCTGTGAAAATCCACAACTTTGCTGCATTTGGTGCACATTACATGATAATGGTTCACTGGATTACCGTCGAATCTACTGGACATGTCTCCGCAGGGCAATTCAAGAATGAAATTGTGCTCTTTCAACATATTCAAAGTGTTATAAATCGTCCCGAGGCTCACTCCAGGAAACTTCTGTTTAACTTGCTTGTATATTTCTTCCGCTGTCGGATGAGTGTCGGTACTCAAAAGATATTCCAAAATCGCCTGCCTCTGAGGTGTAAAACGTATTCCCTTATCTTTTAAACTTTTAAGAATTTCTATCGCGTCCACGTTTCATCTCTCCTTTCCCAATAAACTAAAAACATCCGTCAAAGCTGTCCAGCTTTGTTTGCTTTATCGTTGAATCAATTTATATATACTTTAAAAAGATATTATTCAAAACCTAATTAATAATAATTATTAATAAATAAAAAATATAAAATAAGATTTTAATATAATTATCTTTTTGAATTAAATTCAAATTACATTTTTATTATATAGCCTGTTATTACCATAAGTCAATAACTTTGAAAAATATTTGAATTAAATATAAGTCGAAAGGTAAAAGTCCTTTATATTATAAACAAAAAAGGACGGTAAAAAAAGCAACTGTCTTGTTAATGATTTAACAAAAACATTAACAAGACAGTTACCGCCAAAACTCTTCCTTACTAAGTATTACTTCTTAGATAAAACTTACTCTTCAGTAATTGCCCCGGAAGGACAAGCATCGATGCAAGCTCCGCATTCAGCACAAGTATCAGGGTCAATGACGTATTTGTCATCGCCTTCACTAATTGCGCCAACTGCACACTCATCTACACAAGTACCGCACATGGTGCACTCGTCGGTGATTACGTACATGTTCAAACCTCCTCCTTCAGCCGTTTCCAAAGAAACTATATCAAAGTGTGAAGGAAAAGGCAATACAATTTTTTAATAAATAAAATTTAGAAAATTTAAATAATTATAATTTATCGGTCGGTCTATAAGGTACTTTATAAAGCCGACGCAAACAGAAAGAACAATACGGAAGCATTCTGTTGCTCACATGATTGCGTCGAAAAACAACTTTGGAAATATCGTGATGCTCATGTCCACAAGAACGACATTTTTCAATCATAGCTTGAATCCTCCGTTTGTGTTATTGTGTACAAAGTTATGCTAATCTTTTCATTAACTAGTATTTACAAATAAAAAAAAATTAAACAACTTTTTAAACATTTTGCTTAATTTTTAACAAGAAATTAAAAAAAATTAACAAAATAACTTTTTTATTCAAAGAAATCATTAAATCATAGTTTTATCAACAATTTATTGTACTTCTGATTAAATTTATAAATCTTTTTTTATATTTTTATATTTAATAATTATAATTAATTTATCGAAATTGGTTAAATGGCTATTTTCTGAGGTTTCCTTTGTTTAAACCCTACAACATAATCAATATTCAGTTCTTTAAGCATATGGCAGACTTCAGAAATATCCCTGCCAACCGCAACAGAATCATGGGCATCGGAGCCCAAAGTAAACGGAATGCCCATCTCCTTCATGATTTCAATCAGCTTAAGCTCAGGATAAAATTCCTTGACCGGTTTATAGCGTCCATTAGTATTGATCTCGACAACCAAACCTTGTTCTTTTATGGCTCTTAACGCAGAGGCAGCAAGAGTTCTAACATCTGTATGCGGACGCATGTTAAAGATTTTAATCAAGTCAAAATGGCCTATTATATCAAACAAGCCACTGGAAGCCGCTTTTTCGACGGCGTCAAAGTATTGTCGGTAATATTTGTCCGGATCGCAGCATTTATGCTTTTCCTCTTCTCCCGGCGAATCAAAAAACCATCCGTCCAATTGATGAACAGAGCCAATCACGTAATCAAACGGGAAGGAATCTAAAAGTCTCTTAATCGGCCATTCCAAACCTTCCCGATAATCCACTTCTAACCCTACCCTGACCTGTAAATCAGGGTATTCCTCTGCTACTTCTCTAATAAGGCCTAGATTAAGTTTTTCCCAATACATGTCATGATCCGCAAAACCGATTTGTTTTAAATTGGATGTCCGGGCTTGTTCTAAAAAGGTGCGAATATTGTCGGCGTTGGCTTCGCGGTCCAAATGACCCAATAAATGCACATGTAAATCAAGCATAATATACTCCTTTAAATATTTCTTTGTTTTTTATCCAGATTATTTAATTATAATTAAATAATCCGGTTTATTATTGTTTGTATTTTCTTAAACCCAGTATTTCAGTTTTCTGGTTAAATTTTATATTTTATAAGTTGATATTTTAGTTTTAGTCCCAATTCTATATTTTCTGGTTTGATTTTTATAAAATCTTTTTGTTCTATTTAAAATAATAATAATTATGTTGATATTAAAATATTATTTTATTGTTTAATTTTAAAATCTAATATTACCTCAAGATACTTCTTTTTTATCAAGATACTTTTGTTTTTTATTTTAGATATTTTCTGCTTTACACTCAACCAGCATATAGGGTTCATCGTAAAGCGGTGACTTAGCATAAATTGTGTTTTTAGAGTTCAAAATATCCCAAATATTGCCGTTTATTCTAAGACTGACTTTACCTTCCAATTCACCTTGTCTTATTCGAATGCAAGTGGGCGCGGAAAGGGAAAAATTTCCGGTAACAGGATTTTGGGTATGAATCCCTAACACAGACAAAATAAGAACACCGTCATCAATTTGGCTCAGCGCTTCCTGCCAAAGCACTTGTTTGTCATGCTTGAATATAATACTCGAAGCCCCGGTAGGTAATGCTGTCGGAGTAAGACCCCAGCGATTGGCATTCTTAACGTTTAAGTACGGTGATTGCAAACATCCGTAATAGGCCAATACTGTTCGAACCGCCGGGATTCCTTCACCTGTAGTCAAATAGCTATTCCAATGATATGGTCTTAAGGGATCAATTTCCAGACTTAAACCTTCGGCCAGAACTTGGACCTGATTGGTAAAGTCCTCAACTTTAAATTTACTCTGCCCCTGAATAACCCTTTCTCCGTCAAAATTGGGCAGCAAATACTGTCCAATCATTTGTTCCACTACAGACGGAGCCAAAACTAGCGAAGTACGCTCACTAATAGGTTCCCCCATCTTCTGGATCGCGGAGTAATTGGCCGTGGATTCCTGCCATAACTCCGAAAATTCCTGCTCTTCAGGCAAACGCCTTTGGGCGAAACTTTGAACTATCTGGCTGTCAAAAGCCCAAGACAACGCATATCTGCTTTCTTCGTAATCAAGATCTATGCCGGTGGATGTATAAAGAAAATTCCTTCCCCAAAAAACCGAAATACTACTGTTTGTCAGAGCTTCTTTAGGGCGGTCAGCAAGGATTCGTTTCTGCTGTTCATAAAGATAGTCACTATTTTTGGTTATTATCCTATAAATATCTTCGGAAGCGAGTTGAACCTGCGGAAAAACTGCCGGTTTCGGGATCGTTTGGGCATAGGGATCTTCAAATGCCGCCAGGCGCCAATTTCTGATTCGTTCATCCCAGTCAGATATCTTGCCCTCAGCCGGCATGTTCATTTTTGTTTTGGTACATTTACCGTCATCCCAGACCAAAAACAAGGAAACACTTTCCGTGCTTTTATAGGCCGGAGGTCTGTAAACGCTGCCGCCCACATTATTTTTAATCCCGAGGGTAATCATTTGAGACTGCTGAAAAGATACCCTCCAGTCTTTTAAACGATAATTCTTGGAAGAATTCTGTTGCTCCTTAGCCAGTACTTCCGGCAAGACGGTACGGAGACAGTCAGTCATTGGTTCTGCCTCCTATCTTTATATTCTGATTTTTATCCAACATAATATAACCACTTCCTCCCCCGCTTGAAGGCACCATCTGGCCGGCTTTGCCACAGGTCCCAATTGCATCATACCGAGGAGTACCCAGGCTGCATTTTACGGCTTCTAAGACCGCTAAGATTTTGCCGCTGAATATACCTGCCTGATAAACGGTCAACTCCGGATCGGCCAAATTGACAGCCCCTTCGCATTGAAAAACAAAATCACCCGTTTTGCTATTAACTTGTCCACCGCAATAACCTAAAAGCAAAAAATGGTAATCCTTCTCCAACATCCTTCTGCTCAGTAAAGCTTCTCTAATACTTTTTATGACTTGATTCAGGTTATTAGTATTATTTAACGGGATATTATCCTGTACTATTAACCTAATATTGGTCATTCGCGGTAACGGAACGACTCCGAAGTATTCCGCTCTGGCAGCGTCTGTAATTTCGACGCCCGCTTTGGCTGCCGAAAAGATATCTCCCAAGCCTTGTTTCAATACACCGTCCTTAACTATCGCCACAGTTTTTCTAATTTGCCCGTTAGCGGAATAAGGCTGATAAGCCCAATCCCTTTCCAGCGGGCCGTCAATAATATCCACTCCCGGTTTGGAAATTACCGCTCCAATCCGAAGTTTGCCTTCAAACCCCAGAACGGATTCCTCCAGCAAATCCGATTCCACTGCATGGCCAAATGCTTCATGGGCAAGACCTTTGGCCAACCCGTAATCAATAACCAATGGATAACTGCCTGAAGGTATTTGCGGCGCCTTACATACCCTTTGAATAAAACGGGCTTTGTCCTCGGCTTGCAAATGCAGACTACCGTCAGCTTGCTCAGCCAGCAGTATTTCCCCGTCGACACCGCTGCGGGTGACAGTGAAACTCTGACCATAGCCGGCATCCTTTACCGTCCCCTGATGAAGCAGGACGGTTCGCGGTACAGTAAAAGAAACTAAAGTGCCGTCCGACCTTCCGATACACCAAAAGTCTTCTATTTGTCTGTAAACCGTCTGCCAAGCCACGCTCCCCGTTTCCAGTTTTATGTTTAACAGTTTGTTATGAATAGAGGAAACAATTTGTTGCAATTCTTCCGGCGAGAAATGCTCGAAAGGATATTTGGCCGTGCTTGGCACTTCTGCAACAGTCGGGCTGACGGAAAATATCTCGGTGTTAAGCTCGCAGTCGATACTCTGATTCTTGGAAGCAAGTTCCAAAGCCATTCGAGCCAATTCTTTCGCCCTTTCCAAAGCGAGCACGTTGGCCGAAGCAAAACCGCTTGCCCCTTGCGGCGTAAAAGCCTGGACACCCATCCCGCTTTCAGTGTCCGTATAAAGGTTTTCGATCTGGCCGTTGCTGAACTTCAGGCTGATTTCCTTACGCATCTGAGCCCTAACGATGAGATAACCTTGCTTGACTTCGGAGACCGTTTGTTTAACTAATTCTCTAATCTTGTCCGAGTCCAATATTTGCCCTCCCAATTATAAAAATTCCGTTTTCAATTGGCTATTATTTCAATTGGATATATAATGGTTCATTCTATTATAATAGCTCATTTTACCGTTTTTGAGAAATCTGAGTCGGTAGTGAATATTATTTTCTAAATGAGGACACAATTTTAATAGTCTCACGTTTTCCAATTTTATCCCCACTCCTCTCTTTTCTCTTTGACTTGCGGGAACACCAACCGCAAGCTTTTTTTGTTCTTAACAGAGGCTCCTTTTAATAGAATTAATGGATTAGAATTGTTAAAAGGAGCAGTTCCATGCTAAAGGCTCTTATCACAACTTTTTGGGGACTGACTTTTCTGTTGGCCGGTATGTATATCTTGCGTGAAGGATTGCATAAGTTTGCCGGCCCTCATCTGGCCCGAATACTTCTAAAACTCACTTCAACACCGAATAAAGGTTTTTTAAGCGGTATTGTCTTAACGGGTTTCTTGCAATCAAGCACCGCTCTTACCGTAATGGCGGTGTCCTTTGTGGATGCCGGCCTGTTAAAATATCAAAATGCGTTGGGACTTATTCTCGGCAGCAATATAGGCACAACTATAACTCCGCAGTTATTGGCTTTTTCCCTTTCCGAAATCTCCCTGTGGTTAGTTATAGCAGGATCGGCGGGTTATTTTTTGCTTAAAAGCAACAAGAGATTTCTGCTTTTGGCCGTAGCCGGTCTGGGGACAATGTTTGGTGCGTTAGGGCTGCTTGAAGCCGCCATGGCACCGCTGATAGAAATGAGTTTCGTCCGCACAATTCTGCTTAAACTCGATAATAATTATCTCTACTGCATTCTGGCAGGCACCGTGCTCTCGGCTGTACTCCATTCTTCCAGCGCCGCCACCGGCATAGCGATGGTTTTAACGGAAGAAGGCTGGTTTAACTTACCAGCCTCTTTAGCTTTTATTTTTGGAGCAAATATCGGCACCTGCTTTACAGCGCTGTTGGTATCGGTATTTACCTCCCGCGCGGCCCAAAGAGTCGCGCTGTTCCATGTTTTGTTAAATGTTTTCGGTGTGGTAATATTCTATCCGCTAATCGACCTTACTGCCGAGATAATCAGTCTCATAGGAGGAAATCTTAGTAGGCAGGTGGCAAATGCCCATACCATATTCAATCTGATAACCTCTGTCTTGGCTCTGCCGCTCCTTCCCTACGCCAGCCGCTTATTGCAAAAACTCCGCTAATTTCTGCCGTCCCATTTTAATTTTTCAAGCTGCACCGTCCCTTTATCCCGATATATTTCAACCTTTTGTACAGGTTCATCTATACGAACCAATTCCTTGCCCAAATAAACTACTATATTCGCATGGCAATACTCTACGGTTACTTTGCTGTCCTTAGCAGCCCTGATTACTGTGGCGCTCATCGAAGATCCGCCAAGCTCCCAGATATGGATGTTTCCGGAGCAGTTTATCGTCCCTCCGCGGAAAACCCCGTTAATCGTGATATTGCCCTCAACTTTCAGGGAAGAATTATACATTCCCTTTTTACACAAAAAATCCCCAGCACAACTTATCTCTGAGTTTTGGACATAAGTAGTTTCACAGCGAACACCGGAGGATACTACGTCGTCTTTGGTAGTCAAGAAGTGTTGCATAATTTTCAAACTGTTTTTCAACAAGTCCAAACTCTTAAGTTTAAGGGGTCCTAAACCCACCAAAAACCGCTCGGCAGTCCGGATTGCGAGCTCAAGCTCCTGATTAATATACTCCGGGTCTTTATATGACAATAAATCTTCCAGTTGCTCGGCTTTTTCGGGTAACTTCACAAATTTTTTTTCCAAAAGAATTTTTAGAAGCTGGCCGACATGTTCACTTCCGGAAGCGTTTTGCAACTGTTCCGCCTGAATAAGACAGATCTCCAAATCCTCGACTAAATCACGCAGGCTTTTAAGGAGTTCGGAACGGAAGACTTGCTTCTCACCCACTATTACCTTACTGGCCAAGATATTTTTTTGAACGGTGAGCCCTGTTTCCGCTTTAAGGGTAGCGCCGGATACCGCACCGTTTACCACAAGTTTGCCGCCGGAATAGACATAAAAACCGTCCGTTACATCTTCACCGATAATTACATCTCCCGGAAAATCAATACTGCCTGTTTCCAGGGTCACGCTTTTATTTAAATAATAAACATTTTCCACCATGTAGGTAAACTTATTCAATCTGACAGGTGTGCCTGCGCAGGCTGCTCTTACTTGTAGGCCGTCCTCGGACAAGTATACGTTTTTCTTAAGCTTAAATTGAAAATCTTCCAGTTTTTCGACCGGGATAATATTACCGTATATATCCATCCCAGGTTTGCCTTCGGTTCCCGGGATTTTTTCAGCCAGTACCTCATCTTTTTGGCAGGTCCTCAATTTAGACCCGAAGTAATCGACAAAATCCAGATCCGCAGTTTCTTCCTCTTGCTCAGTATTTTCAACTGGGTCGCCTACATAATCAATTAACTGGGGTTGGACAGTCGGGACCGGCGGTGTATATTCCGCCACCACGATTTCAGCCCAGCCGTCTACGGTTAAAAAGTCTATCCAGAGATTTGGTTTCAAGCCGTAAACAATACCT
>Ga0134099_1001671_pt1 | contig 20311 bp, 25 predicted proteins | sample 10_taG_2_FD_105482 | JGI IMG/M metagenome (GOLD analysis project Ga0134099, IMG submission 105482) | Switchgrass degrading microbial communities from high solid loading bioreactors in New Hampshire, USA - 10_41_5_180_A2 metaG | ecosystem: Engineered > Bioreactor > Semi-continuous > Anaerobic >...
AATGTTGTTATTCTTCGCTTGCCTGCCGGAAAATCTGTTATCCGGCCCCGCTCCCATTGCCCCCATTGCGGTCATTTTCTGCGCCCTTGGGAACTGATACCGGTCTTGAGTTATTTGCTGCTACAAGGGAGATGCCATAAGTGTCTGCATAGAATATCCTGGCGATATCCGGCGGTAGAATTGCTGATTGCAGCCCTGTTTGTTTCCGCCTATATATTCCGTAGCGAGAGGACTTTTTTGGGCCTAGGGCTGGATTTTATTTTTATTTTACTTTTAGTTACCTTGGCTTTTATCGATATCGATACTTATCGTTTACCGGACAAGTTGGTCATCCTTGTTGCCGTCGTGGGTTTAATCAATAGTGTTTTTACCGGAATGCCGGCAATAGGACAAAGTTTATTGGGAGCTTTTATTGCCGGATTGATTTTTTTCCTTATTGCCTACTTTTATCCACAAGGCATGGGTCTGGGTGATGTAAAATTTGTGGCGGCCTTGGGATTGTATTTGGGAGCGCCGCAGATTTTGGCCGCTATTTTTTGGGCTTGCCTGTTGGGTGTACTTTGCGGCGGCTTATGGCTCTTCATAGCGAAGAAAAGTATCAAAAACCCATTGCCCTTTGGTCCTTTTTTAGCAACCGGTACATATATTGTGCTTCTTTTCCAGGATAAGTTATTGGCTTTATTAAACTATTAATTCCGATAAGAGAACAGTGGGAATCACAAATGAGCAAAAGGTTTTTGTTATTTGTAGAGATTACCGCTTATGAAATCAGATTCTTAAAACAGCAGCGAAACTTGGGCAGTAAATCAGCCGGGCTCTCTTTTCAGAGCATTCCTTTTGTGACGGAAGATAATCAATCAGCATGGGATACTTATTCCGGCATGTCTCAAGCCAGTCTTACCAGGTTGGAACAAGTGCTGAGAGATTATCGACAAAAGTCGGTCGGTAATCAAAAATTAGCGGCTTTTGTCTTGTTGCCTTTTGAAAAAGGTTTAATCAGGGAATATATACTTCCATGGATTCACAAAAGGGATCGGGATTCGGCGGTCGAGTATTGTTTAAAACATGAATTCCCTTATTTGATGAAAGAATTGATCTTTAAGTATCGGGTGATAGAAGAAAGAGAAAGGCAGGATCTGCGCATACAGGTCACCGCTATCCGCAGGGATATCGTAAGGCTTTATGCCCAATGTTTTGATAAAGCAGGTTATATTTTGAAAGGCATTGAGTACTCGGCCTGGGCTTTGGCTGAATACCTTTGTCCACCGGATTCGTCAATTTTGCTCTGCCTGCGTAAAGCCAATCTTTATGAAGCGGAGTTAATTGTTTTTAAAGGTACAGTACCGCTCATAATAAGGGATATCCGTATTGGAGCGGGAAAAAACTCCGCTTCAAATATCTTTTTTGGCCCTCAGGATTTGGGGGCGGCTGTGGATTTTCTGCTGACCGACGGGAGTCTCGAATCTGAAAAAGCGGTGGATTGGTTAAAAAATTTTGGACTTATCGGCCAAGTCAAGACTTTTATGCCTCCATCCGCCCAATTTGAGACCTATGCCCTTCTTGGAGCCAGACAACGAGTTCGGGCCCAAAATAACTATAACTTTTTGGAGGAAAATAATCATACTAAATTTAAAAAAGCCGTTTTTGGCGCCGTAATTTGTTTAATTCTGCTGCTGACTGCAGGAGGCAAGGTTTTATATACCCAAAATTCAACTTACCAAAAGATTCAAGAGGATATTGCAAGCTTGGTGGAAACCTCTTCCCGACAGACAGAGAATAATATATATGCTGTCGGGGAGGAGTGGCAGGAAATTAATCAGACTTCGCTTAAAGATTTGCAGCAAATAAATAAAGCTTTGGGAGACATCAGCAAAATAAACGGCAGCTTGGTTTTAACCAGTTGGAACTATCAGAAAGGTAAGTTGACCGTTGCCGGCGAATGCGGTCATAACAATGAAATCATGCAGCTAATGAACATATTTGTTCTCGAGGGATGGAAACAACCGGTATTGGTAAAATACCATCGACAAAGAGAAATAATCACTTTTACTTTAAACATTCAGAAATAATCAAGGAAAGGTGAAAATCAGTTGCGGATTGATTTTGGGGGCTTAAAGAAACAAATGGAGTTATTATCAAACCATTTAAACCCTTGGCAAAGGTTGGGAATAGGAATTGGTTTGCTTTCAGGAATTGCTGTGGTTATGTTTTTTATCATTTTAAATTCAATCAATGCAAATATTAAAGACAGTTTGGCCTTGAAAGCCACTTGGGAGCAAAAACTGAAGGATAACCAAGCAGAACCGCGAAATACAGGGACAATCGCTTTAACCGTCTCCAGGTTACCGGAGGCTATTGACTATGTGGAACAAGTGTTCCAGGCTTATGCTTTGGAGGTTAATGAGATAACAATTACCGGGGCAAACATTGATCAATTGTCGTCTAATTCAAATCCTTATCAATCTTTGGGCTTGAAAGTGAAGGTCAGTGGGGAACAGGCAATGATTCTGCAAGTTTTATTAGATATTGGCCTTAATAATATGTACCCCCTTGCTATACAAGAAATAGATATGGATGCACAAAGAGCGGACATCCTGTTTCAACTACCGGTTTATCAGGATTAAACTTCACTTGTGACAAGTCTATAATGTAACCGGACAAACTTTTGTTCCATAATCTGGAACAGAAGGGTGGGATTATTCTTGAAGCAGTATGTTATTAGAGCTGGAGACAGCTTTTTCCGTTTAGCCCAGCAATTTGGTTGCTGCTGTCAAGATTTTGTAGAATGTAATCCGGGGCTTAATCCAAATAATCTGCAAATAGGCCAAGTAATCAATGTCCCCGGGAACGCAAAACAATCGGCGACAGGAACTTGCGCCGAAATCGTGGGTAAAGGTTGCAGCGGCCGATGCGATGATGTGCTGGTAGAAGTTGAAGGTATAAAGTTTAAGGTTATAAGAGTCGGTGAAGCTTCGATTCCCCATGAGGTTCATCTCATTCTGCCCCGGACTGAAATTAGGAAAGTTGAGTACCCGGAAAGGGGTGTGGTGGAGACTACTATTATGCTGAGCAATATCAATATTGTTAACTCGCCTCGATTTCATGGAGAAAGTTCGGTAAAAATTGAAACGGCCGCCAATAATAATTTTAAACCCGGGGAAAATGATAATATCAAATACTAAAGTTTTGCCGGATACTATCCTCTTGTGAGAGGACAAAAAATTGTGATAGGATAAAATAGTTAAAAATGTTTAATTATTATTGCGGTTAAGGAGAAGTCTATGGGAAAAATATTTGTTTTTCATGGGGTAAATCTCCATCTTTTGGGCTTAAGAGAACCTGATATCTATGGCACTCAGAGTTTGGCTGAACTCAATGCGCGCATAATGGCTATGGGTGAAGAAAACGGCATCCCCATTGAATGCCGCCAAACGAATCATGAGGGCGAGATGGTTGATTGGATTACCCAACTAAAACCGAGCGATTTTCTTATTATTAATCCCGGGGCTTGGACCCATACCAGCTATGCTCTGTACGATGCGATTAAGGGAGTTCAGGTACCTGCTATTGAAGTGCATATCTCCAATATTTATGCCAGAGAGAGTTTTAGGGCCCATTCCGTTATAGCCGGAGCTTGTCTGGGGCAAATAAGCGGTTTAGGTACCGACAGCTATTTGTTGGCTGTGGCTTATGCTTTGGAGTTCCAAAAATATCGCTGCCATGAAGGGATTGCACATGTTGAGGATAAATAGATTACGGCAACAAATGGCCGAGCGGGCAATAGAGGGGATAATTGTTAGCTCCTCCCCCAATATTTATTATCTAAGCGGTTTTACCGGAACTAACGCCCTGTTGTTTATTACCCAGAGCAAAAGTTATTTGCTTACGGATTTCCGGTATGTGGAGCAGGCCAAGCTGGAAGCGCCGGATTTTGAGATTATCAAGACCGATAAAGATACATATCAGACAATGGACAGTTTGGCTGAAGGGATTACAACCATTGGTGTAGAGGAGCAAGCAGTTACCCTAGCCCAATACCGCCAATTAGAGAAGAGCTTGTCCGGAAAGGTTTTTAAAGAAGCTTCTACTATTTTGCAGGAGATGCGCCAGGTAAAAGATGAGCAGGAGATTGAAATTATTAAACAAGCAATAAAAATTACGGATCAGGCTTTTGACTTGATTTTACCTGATCTTAAACTCGGGGTAAGGGAGGAGGAAATAAGTCTTAAACTGGAGTATAGTTTGAGAAAACTGGGAGCCAGCGGAAAATCTTTTGATTATATAGTGGCCTCAGGCCATAGGGCCGCTCTGCCTCATGGAGTGGCTACAGCCAAACAGATTGAAAAAGGTGATTTCGTTACTTTGGATTTTGGGGCTAAATATCAACGATATTGTTCCGATTTTACCAGGACTGTCTTTATTGGTAAGCCCGAAGCCAAACATCGAGAGGTTTATGATATTGTGTTGCAAGCGCAATTAGCCGCCATTGAGGTTGTCAAACCCGGTCTTACGGGTAGGGAAGTGGATGCCGTTGCAAGAGAGCTTATTACAAAAGCAGGATATGGGGAATATTTCGGGCACGGGTTGGGGCATTCCCTTGGTTTGGAAATTCATGAACCTCCCAGTTTAAACCCTAGAGAAGAAAAAGTGTTGCAGCCAGGGATGGTTGTAACTATAGAACCCGGTATTTACTTGCCGGGATGGGGAGGAGTAAGAATAGAAGATGTTGTCCTGGTGACAAATACGGGTGCGGAAGTCTTGACACAAGCTTCAAAGCAGTTCATTATTATTGATTAGAGAATAGCAATTATTAGAATGGTTTTATTTTAAATTTTTATTTTAAACTCTATTTGTATTCTTAAGTCTAAAACAAATATAATTAGTTTATAAAATGTTATTTTTATTTTATTTATTTATCTACTAAACATTAATCTAAAAACAGGAGGACCACCATTATGATTTCTTCAAATGATTTTAAAACCGGACTGACAATTGAAGTTGACGGCGATATTTATCAGGTGGTTGAGTTTCAGCATGTAAAGCCTGGTAAAGGTTCTGCTTTTGTCCGTACTAAAATTAAAAATTTAAGAACAGGCGCTGTGATTGAAAGAAAATTTAATGCCGGGGAAAAAGTTGCCAAGGCTAGATTAGATCGACGGGAAATGCAGTATCTTTATAAAGACGGTGACCAATTTGTGGTTATGGATAATGAAAGTTATGAACAGTTCACGTTGAATGAAGCTCAGATAGGTGATAATGTCAAATGGCTGAAAGAAAATATGGAGCTGGCGGTACTGTTTTACAACAATGAAGTAATCGGGGTTGATCTCCCCAATACTGTAGAACTAAAAGTTATTGAGACAGAACCCGGAGTTAGAGGAGACACGGCTACGGGTGGTTCAAAAGCAGCTGTTGTTGAGACCGGAGCGACAGTGCAAGTGCCATTCTTTGTCAACGTGGGCGATGTATTAATAATTGACACTCGAACTGGAACCTACGTTTCGAGGGCTTAAGTTAATTTTCAATCTCCTTTGGGTTATAAACTGGAAACATACATAAAAAGCTTGGCTTCGGCCAGGCTTTCTTGTTGTTGCCTTTGGGCATAACTGCAATTTAGGAAGGAATAGGGAGAGGGTTATGGATTTTAAGCAGATAGAAGCATTTGTCAATGTTTATCGTTTGCGCAGCTTTTCCCTTGCAGGTCAAGCCATGTACTTAACCCAGCCTACGGTTAGCAGCCATATAAATGACTTGGAAAACGAACTTGGGGTCAAGTTGTTTGACCGTTCCAGCCGTGATATTATCCCAACGGAGGCTGCCGACGATTTCTATCGGTATGCGGTGAGTATCTTAGAAACGAGAACCAGGGCTATTAACTCTCTTAACGGATATAAGGAAAAGATTGAGGGCAGGTTGGAACTGGCCGTCTCTACCATCCCCGGTCAATATTTGCTTCCTCGGGTGATGAAAGGCTTTAATACCCTTTATCCCCATATTATGTTTATTATCAACCAAGGGGATACCCAGGAAGTTATTAAGGAAATAAGGCAAAAAAAATTCCAGCTAGGGATTGTGGGAGCTCGTTTTGCTGACAATAAGTTGGAGTTTGAAACTTTGTGCAGTGACCGGTTGTTATTAATTACTTCCACAGATTTTAAAGGCAGTTCTCATTATCAAATTAAAAAAAAGGAAGGAACTGAGTCCTTAATAACCCTTGATGAACTTGTTTCCATGCCCTTTATTGTCCGGGAAAGAGGTTCGGCCACGAGACAGGAATTTGAAACGGCGCTCAAAGCAAGAGGCTTAAATCCCGAATCTTTGTCCATCGTGGCCGAAATGAACAGTACTGAAGCCATTAAATGTGCGGTTAAGGAAGGCTTGGGGGTCTCAGTGGTATCTGCTCGAAGTGTGGAAGATTATTTGGAATTAGGGTTGATTAAAGCTTTTGGCATCGAGGGACTAAACCTGAAAAGATCATTTTATTTGGTTACCCTTCGAGGCCAGCCTTTATCCCCGAATGCCGCCACTTTCCGGCAATTTATTATAGAATATTTTCAAAAATCTTCAGATTGATTTCCATACCGCAAGTTTTGTAAAATCTAAGCCGTTTTGTTAAAGCAATCTTTATTGTTTTATTATTTTGGCTATTGCTTGCAGGGCGTAGTTTACTTCCGCCTTTGTATTGAAATGGGTAAAACTGAAGCGTACCGTCCCCTGCGGAAAAGTTCCCAGGGTTTGATGAGCGGAAGGCGCGCAATGCAGGCCGGAGCGCGTCATGATGCCATAGTCTTTATCTAAAATATAGGCTATTTCGCCGTTGTCCCTATCCGGAAAGTCTAAGGAAACAACCGCTATGCGGTTTTTCAGATCCTGGGGGCCTATTATTTTAATGTGCTTCAAGCTATGGATCCCGGCCAAAAATATAGCGGTCAATTCCATAGCTTGGGTATGGAGGTTGTCTATTCCTTCTCTTTCCAAATATTTTAAGGCTTGATGCAAGCCAAATATACCGGGGATATTTGGAGTACCGGCCTCAAACTTGTCGGGAAGAAAGGGCGGAATATCTTCCCGGTCCGATAAGCTGCCAGTCCCTCCCACGAATAGAGGCTCCATTTCCCGAGCCAGTTCTTGGTCGATTAGGAAACCGCCTATGCCTTGTGGTCCCAACAGGCCCTTATGACCGGTAAAGGCTAGGGCGTTGATATTGTAATCCTCCATGTCGATGGTCAAAGAACCTGCTGTCTGCGCGCTGTCCACAATAAAGATTAGACCATGATTTTTGCATATCCTACCCACTTCTTTAAGCGGCAGAACTGAACCGCAAACATTGGAGGCGTGGGTCATAATAACCGCTTTGGTGTTTTTCTGCAGCGCGTTTTCGATTTCCAGTGGGTTTAAAAAGCCTTGGGAGTCGGTTTTGACCCTGGTAAAACTGATACCCGAAGCGGATAATTGGAGCAGGGGTCTCATAACGGCATTATGCTCCAAAGAAGACACAATACAGTGGTCATTTGGTTTGAGCAATCCTTTAAGCAACATATTTAAGGCTTGGGTGATATTTAAGGTGAAAATAACATTCTGAGGTTGTTTAAAATGAAAAAGACGGCACAGTGCTTCTCTGGTCTCCAAGACAACTTCCTCAGCGGTAAGAGCATTTGAGTAAACTCCGCGATTGATGTTGGCTCCCACATTTTCAATATAATATTTCATCGCCTCTCCAACTCCGGGGGCTTTGGGATAGGAGGTAGCGGCTTGGTCAAAATAGACTCTGTTCATAATAAACACCTTTTAGTAAATTATGTTTGATATAAAAATCAAATATATAAAAGCTAATCTGTATTTTCAGCTCTAAAGGTTAGGTTTATTCTTTATTCTACTATAGGAGATTAGTTCCAGGCCATAGGTATAATACATTTTGAAGGCAACTTCTTTTAATGGGTATTGAAAAGATCTATAAATAGCTGAAATCTTATTGACAATCAAAATATGTAATGCCGATTTATCGTTCTATAATTAGAATAGATTGGCAGTTTAATTCATAAGAAGAGGAGGAAACAATTTGCAAGAAAAAAAAGGGATTATTGCTGCCGGCCTGGTCATAGGCATACTGGCCGTGGTTCTTGTCCAGTTTGGCAATCCGGCCAATATGGGTATCTGTATTGCTTGCTTTCTTCGCGATACTGTAGGAGGATTAGGGCTGCACCGCGCCGAAGTGGTACAATACATTCGTCCTGAGATAATGGGTATTGTGCTCGGTGCTTTTCTCATGGCCAAAGGGAAAAGAGAATATCAAGGCAGGGGAGGATCCGCCCCGTTTACTCGTTTTGTTTTGGGTATGTTTGTAATGATTGGCGCGCTTATGTTTTTGGGATGTCCATTGCGTATGGTTTTAAGACTGGGAGGCGGAGATTTAAATGCCCTGTTTGGATTGGTAGGCTTTGCGGTGGGAATATTGGTAGGAATTCAGTTTTTAAACAGGGGGTTTACCCTCAAAAGAACATACAGGATGCCGGCTTTTGAGGGATACTTGTTTCCGGCCTTGAACCTCGTACTGTTGATTCTGTTAGTAGTTGCCCCGTCCTTTATCTTTTTTAGCTCCAAGCCCCCGGGTGCATCTCATGCTCCCGTTCTTTTATCCCTTGTCGCGGGTTTAATTGTAGGTTTGTTGGCCCAGAGAACAAGGTTATGTATGGTCGGGGGAATTCGTGATGCTGTCATGTTTAAGGATTGGTATCTCCTTTCCGGTTTTATTGCCATTTTAGTGGCGGTTTTGATTGGAAACTTAATCTTGGGAAAATTTAACTTAGGATTTAGCGGGCAACCTGTAGCTCATACAGACGGGCTATGGAATTTCCTTGGCATGGCTTTGGCCGGCTGGGGATCGGTTTTATTGGGCGGCTGCCCGCTGCGCCAGCTCATATTGGCCGGAGAAGGAAATGGGGACTCGGTTATAACGGTACTGGGTTTGGCTGCCGGAGCGGCAATAGCACACAACTTTGGATTAGCTTCCTCAGCCGCCGGGCCGACTTTAAACGGGCGAATAGCAGTAGTTATAGGATTTGTAGTTGTCTTTCTGATTGCTTTTTTCAATCGGGAGAGAAGTTCGGATTTTGGAATCAAAGGAGGGGTTAATATTGATCTATCCGGTGATAGACGCTAGAGGCAGATCTTGCCCCGAGCCGGTGATACTGACCAAGAAAGCTTTGGAGAATAATCCAGAAGGTATTGTAGTGCTAGTGGATAATAAGACAGCCCATGAAAATGTGAGTAGATTTGCTCGTAATGCCGGTTATCAAGTAAGATTAGAACAGGAAGGGCCGGACTTTCGTCTGACTCTTGCTAAATGAGCATGGGCAGGGGTCGAGCATGTTGGAATATTTAGCAACCTTTTACACCCATATGGGAGCAATTAATTATTATCGTTATTTAAAAAAAATAGGAGTACGGGCTGAAACTTTACCTGTACCCCGCAAGTACAGTTCCAATTGTGGAGTTGCGGTCAAGTTTTATACGGAGCAAGATATTGAGAATTTGATCAGTGAAGATATGGAAAAACTGTTTATGATTGTGGACGGGGAAGATCAGCTTATTTATCGGAATGAGCTGGAATGACTGCTCATTGGTACCGGCGTGCTTTCCCTGATCAATATAAATCCCGGGGTGACGAAATGGAAAAGGATAAACTTAAATTAACTCAAATGACTTCAAGTTCCGGTTGAGCTGCTAAACTTAGCCCACAGGCGCTAGCACAGGTCTTGTGCTATTTACCGAAAATCGAAGATGAAAACTTGTTGGTAGGCCCCCAAACTTGTGATGATGCCGCCGTTTACAAGCTTAACGATGAACAGGCTGTAATCTTAACTCTGGATTTTTTTACTCCCGTGGTGGATGATCCTTTCACTTTCGGACAAATTGCGGCCGCCAATGCCCTCAGCGATATTTATTCCATGGGGGGATTACCGTTAACGGCTCTTAACATTGCCTGCTTCCCGACATGCCTACCCAGGGAAACCCTAGGACAGATCATCAAGGGAGGTGCAGATAAAGTCCGGGAGGCCGGAGCGTTGATAGTAGGTGGACATACCGTTGAGGATAATGAACCTAAATATGGCTTATCCGTTATGGGAGTGGTCCATCCCAGGCAAATAATTACCAATGCAGGTGCAAAAGTCGGAGATTTGCTTGTTTTAACCAAACCTCTGGGTCTTGGTATTATCAATACGGCAATCAAAGGCGGACTGGTAGATGATATACTCTATCGTAAAAGTATAGAGATTATGACTTATCTCAATAAGGATGCCAGTTTGGCCATGCAAAAAGCGGGGGCCACGGGATGTACGGATATAACCGGGTTCGGTTTGTTGGGGCATGCGGTCGAAATGGCTGAAGCCAGCGGGGTGAGTCTGGAAATCTGGGTTGACAGCTTGCCTGTTATTGCCGAAAGCGTAGAATTGGCCAGGATGGGACTTGTACCTCAAGGTGCTTATAAAAACCGTGAATATCTTCAAGCTAAAGTAAGTATGGAAAATAAAATCCCTCTGGAAATGCAAGATATTCTTTTTGACCCCCAAACATCGGGAGGGCTGTTAATATCCGTACCTGAAGCCCAATTGGATTTATTGCTTAAGGAATTGCAACAAACCAACCGTACTCCTTTTGCCGTTGTAGGCAGAGTGAAAAAGAAAAGCACTTACTCCCTGAAAGTAAAAACTCATATGTAAAATCAAACTTGCTGCTTGGTTCAAAGTGTAGAGTGTTATCCACGAATTTGTTGGAATAACACTCTTTTTTTTGGGCCAAAAAATAAGTCTAAAATTTACCTTTGGGACATACCCTTCTAATACAGAGGGGGTTGGTTCATGAAAAAAAATGCTTCCCCAACAAGCGTTGTGGCACTGGATATTGGCCGCTGGGTAGCCGGTCCGGTTGAAAAGGTAGTTCAAGAGGGGATTAAAAATATTAGCGATAAAGAAATCATCGAAGAAATCCGTTTGAGAATAAATAAGCCAATCATGCTTAGAACCAATATTAGGGAATTTTTTCTGCCTTTAAAAAATCCCGCCGGTAGTAATGAACGCACTTATGTCGTCACTAAAGAAGACCTGCTTACCAGTCTGGAAAAAATGACTTTTAGTTCCATATATGCAGCGGAGGAAGGATTGAGGCAGGGTTATTTAACTTTGCCCGGAGGTCACCGGGTGGGCTTGGCGGGAGAAACCGTTGTTGAATTTGGCAGGATTAAAACCTTGAAGAACATCTCCGCCATAAATATTCGTTTGGCCCAGCAGCCGGAAATCGATTTGGCGGACCTGTTAGTCAGCCTGCTGCATAAAAACAAGAGCTTCTGCCATACACTTATAGCTTCACCGCCCAGGGCAGGGAAAACTACGGTTTTAAGGCAATTGATTCGCTTATTAAGTAACGGATTGCCGTGTATTGGTTTGGAAGGTCAGGTTGTAGGGGTGGTTGATGAAAGAAGTGAAATTGCCGGAATGTACCAAGGTGTTCCTTCTTTTGATTTAGGTATGAGGACCGATGTTCTGGACCGCTGTCCCAAGGCTCTGGGTATCGGTATATTGATAAGAACCATGTCTCCTGCTGTGGTGGCTGTAGATGAACTGGGAGGAGTGGAGGATATTGAAGCTGTTAGAGATGCTATTCGCTGTGGGGTAAGGGTTTTAGCGACAGTTCATGCCGATTCATTAGAAGAATTGAAAAAAAGGGAATATCTAAAGGACTTACTAAAGACCGAGGCTTTTGAGAGAGTTGTACTTTTAAGTAGAGCCTATGGACCGGGGACCATAGAAGGTGTTTATGATTTGGACTCAGGTGCGAATCTTAAGCCTTTGACAAAAGTTTACAATAGAACTGCCGGTTTTTAGGAGGAATATATGCTGATAATCGGATACCTGGTTGTGATTCTCGGTTGCGGCTTTATCGGGCTGTATAAAGCAGCCCAAATAAAAAAAAGGCCTAAGGAAATCAGAGAAATGATTAATGCCTTAAGTCTGTTGGATACAGAAATTTACTGGGGCTTAACCCCTTTACCCGGAGCTTTTGCTTTGATTAAAGATCGGGTTGATTCTCCATGGAAAGAGTTTTTTGGCAAATTGGAAGAAAAGATAAACAAAGGTGATAGTGCTTCCAAAGCTTGGTCAGCAAGTATTGCTGAGGTGCGAAAATTTGCTTGTCTGGAAGATGAGGATTGGAAAGTGATTGCGACAATAGGCAAAAATTTGGGAAGAGCGGATAGGAATGAAGAACATAAACAATTGGACTTAGGGCAAAAACACTTGGCTTTACTTCACGAGAAAACAAAAAACCAGGCCGAACTTAAAGCCAAAATGTGGTCATACCTCGGTTTTCTTGCAGGTTTTGCTCTAGTTATTGTGATCATGTAAGAAAGGCAGGGATAGCAAATGAGTATTGATTTAATATTAAAAGTTGCCGGGATTGGTTTATTAGTGGGCATCCTGGCTATGGTCTTAAGTGAGGCCGGCAAAAAAGAACAGGCACAAATGGTAACAATCGCTGGCGTAATCGTGGTTCTCTATATTGTGATTCAGGGTATCGCAGATTTGTTTGTTTTGATCAAGAGCGTTTTTAAACTTTATTAGGGGGCCCGGACGTGGAAATTGCACAAGTGGTGGGATTGGCAATTATTGTAACTGTAATCGGTGCCGTGTTAAAACAGATTAAGCCGGAGATGGCGCTCCAACTGAGTATTTTGGCTGGAGTGACAATTTTTTTGCTGGTAATGGACAAAATCAGGCTCGTAATCGACTTGTTGCAGAAACTGGCCGATCAAGCCAATATAAACTCCTACTATCTTTTCATTGTCTTAAAGATAGTAGGGGTAGCTTATCTGGCTGAATTAGGATGTCAAATTTGCCGTGACGCCGGTGAAACCGCTCTGGCTACCAAAGTGGAAATAGCCGCTAAGGTATTTGTGATTGTCCTGGCTATTCCTATTATCGTAGCAATTATAGAGTCTGTGATGAAGCTTTTGGCGTAAGTGAGGAGAGATCGATGTGGCCAAGAAGATTACGGTACTTGTTTTTTTGTTATTCTTCTGTTTTCTATGTGCTCCCTTCGTGCTTAGGGCTGATGATGTCCGGGAGAAAGATATGGATGTCATGGAGAAAATTGATCTGGGGCAGGAAATAGATTTGTCAAATGTCAGAGCAATGCTCAACCAATTGGATAAAGATGTTCAGGAAGCTTTGCCCGATTTTTCTCTTGCTCAGATTTTTGAGGATTTAAGAAAGGGTAAATTAAATCTTAGTCCTCAGGTCCTGGGAGACAAAATCTTACAAGCTGTTTTAAAGCAAATTGTGGTCAATGGACCATTAATTGCCAAACTTCTTATCCTGGCTGTACTCTGTGCCGTAATCAATCAGTTGCAGCTGTCCTTTTCCGGCAGTGTGGCCAAAATAGCTCAAATGATGATCTATCTTGTTTTGCTGGGACTGGCGGTCACTTCTTTTCAGATCGCTTTGGATGTTGGGAATAAAGCAATTGATAATATGGTTTCCTTTATGCAGGCCACCCTTCCCGTGATGTATGCCGTACTTTTGACTATGGGAAATCTGACGAGTACAGCTATCTTCAAGCCAATGGTTCTAGGCAGTCTGGTTTTTTTGGCTTCCATCATAAAAAACATTGTTCTTCCATTATTTTTTTTAAGCATAGTTTTGCGTCTGTTTAACAATATTTCAGATCAGTTTAAACTGGCCAAATTTTCTTCGCTGTTGGATTTTGCCGGAAAATTTTGTATAGGGATTGTGCTCACTGTCTTTATCGGTATTATGGCGGTTCAAGGGGTTGCAGGGGGAGTTGCTGACGGAGTGGCTTTGCGCACAGCCAAATATTCGGCTGATCTTATTCCGGTAGTGGGGAAATTTTTTAAGGATGCAGTGGAATTGGTAGTTACCTCGGGATTGGTTTTAAAAAATGCCCTCGGTTTGATAGCTTTGCTGGCCATTGTGTTTATTACCCTGGCTCCGCTTATCAAAATTGTTGCCATGATGTTTACTTTTAAAATATCGGCCGCTCTGGTTGAAGCCTTAGGTGAGAAAAATTTGTCCGACAGTTTGCAGGATATGTCCAAAGGCCTTCTTTATATCTTTGCGGCCGTTGCTTCAGTGGGAATTATGTTTTTTATGGCAGTGACCATAATTATCGGTACCGGAAATTTAGCTGTAATGTTGCGTTGATTTTCGTCTTTGCAAGGGAATAGGAAGCGGGGGTGGTACAAATGGAAGGTTTAAAAACGCTTGTTCGCAACATAGCTTTTATCCTGCTTTTGGCAACTTTTTTAGAACTCTTGCTGCCTGGGGAAAAAATGAAAGGCTTTGTCAAAATGATTATGGGTTTATTTGTTATAGCCGCTATTTTGGCACCGCTTACAAACTTGCTTGAGCTTGATTATCAAAATGAAGTGCCCGCCTGGGTAAAATTTGCTACTTCAGATATGCCGGTCATGACGGGTGATGAATCTTTAGAAGATATGGGAAAGTCGGCAGTCCGGGAACAGTTTAGAAATATATTAATCAGCCAGATCAAACAGCTTGTTTTAACAGTGGATGGGATAAAGGAAACGGTTGTGGAGGTGGAACTGGATGATCAGGTTGATGGATTTAGTGATTATCCACAAATTCTGAGCGTCAACATTCTGTTTAGCCGTAAAACCGGTGTTGTTCCCGCTTTAGATCCAATTATTGTCGGCGGCAATAAGATTAATGAACCGGCAACCGAAAATGATAAGGCTCAAATCATAAGAAAACAGGTATCTTCTTTTATGCAGATCCCGGAAGACATAATTTTTGTCCATGAACAATGAAAAGGGGAGGATAAAATGGGTTTATTCCAACAAGGATTTAATGAAAGAATTATTTATGCCATTGCTATTATAGTTGCTTTAGGGGTAGTATTTATTTATTCTGAACAAAAAGAGCAAGCAGTTCCGTCTTTAGGTCAACAAAGCATTTCTGTTGCTTCCTCGGCCACTGAAAATTCGGAAATTGCCGCATTGGAAAAAAGTACGGAAGAAAAAATCAGTCAGTGCTTGGCAAGTATTCAAGGAGTTGGTCAAGCAAAAGCCCTTGTAACTTTTTCTTCGGGGATAAAAAGAGAATATGCTTTCGATAAGAGTGTAACCACCAAAACATCAAAACAGACCGACAAAGACGGGGGCATAAGTGAAGTGGAGGAGGTTACGGAAACCAGCCAGCTTGTAATGGCCGGCAATTCTACTCCGGTTATAATATCGGAGCAAAGGCCGGAAATCGCCGGGGTCTTGATTATTGCCCAGGGTGCCAGTGATCCTAAAATAAGAGAACAAATTACTTTAGCGGTGAAAACGCTTCTCAATATAGACGCAGCAAAAGTAAGTGTGGTACCCATATCCAGCGAATAGAATTACTCAGTTGTTGCCAAGGTCATGATTCTGTTATAATACAAATAATAGGCTATTGATGGGAAAATGAGGTGTAGGAATTATGGATAAGAATAGAAGTATTGAGAACTCTTTTGGTTCAGTAAGAATTGCCGACGAAGTAATTGAAGTAATTGCCGGGATGGCAGCTTCGGAGGTGGAAGGGGTTGCTGAATTAAGCAGCAGTATAGTCGGTGATATAGCCAATATGTTCGGCAGGGGAAAGGGTTCTTCAACATCAAAAGGCATAAAGGTTGAGGTTGGAGAGAATGAAGCCACGGTAGACCTATATCTTGGTGTGGAATATGGGGTCTCCATTCCCAATGTAGCCCAAAAGGTACAGGAAGCAGTCAAAGAGGCTATTGAAGGAATGACAGGTTTAACTGTATTGGAAATAAATGTTCATATTCAAGGAGTCGCTTTTAAAACTCCTACTGACAACAAAAACGTTCTTAAAGATGTTTACAAAGAAAATTAGAGTGGGAATCTCCTTGAGTAAAGGGGATAGCAATTTGAGGTATACAGATGCGGCATAGGTTCTTGGGATTAATCCTGCTTATCATCTCAGTGTGGCTTCTACTTCTGGCCACCGGGTGGAGTGCGCCATACAAGCTTATTATTAATCTTTTGACTTGGCTTCGGGCCAATGCCCTGCCAAATGTGACTTTGGCCTTGATATGCTTATTTGCCGGTATTTATCTGTTACAGGGCGGTTATGTCGGATCCACCAATATTTGCTTGCCCAAGGTAGGAAACGGAGAAATCAGGATTACTCAAGCTGCCATAAGAGATATTGCTTTAAAAAGCATTGCCGGAATTACAGGCTTACAGAAAACTAAAATTAAAATTAAACAGGAACCCGAGGGACTAATTATCAACATCTATTGTCGACCGGACCATCGATTCGAAATTAAATCCACTCCTTTGTTGATTCAGGAGAATATAAGCCGGGAGATAGAAAACCTTACAGGAATTAAGGTCAAAGAGGTGAGGGTGCTGGTTAGCCCCAGAATATGGAAAAAATAAACGGTTGCAAAAATACGATAAGGGGGAAAATGTATTCCCTCGGGGAATGGTGCCTGCAAAACCATCCGGGCAAATTTTGTGGGTCTTTGTTGGGTTTTGTTATTGCCTTAACTATTATCCTGTTGGGCTTTTGGCAGACCATTTTTATAATTGTTTTGACCTCTTGCGGCTTTTATCTAGGCCGGTGTTGGGATCAAGGTATGCTTCCTTCCTGCCTGAATCGTCTCCTACATAGAATCAGAAACAAAGATAAAAAATAATAAGGTATTAATTATTCTTCCATTTCTACTAGGATTTCCACAAAGAAAAACTTTATTGCGGAGGCAACTATGAGCAGAAGAATAGCGCGAGAAACGGCCCTACAAGTGTTATACCAGATAGAGATGACCGGAGAGGCGGAAAAATTTTCTCAAATAATTGAACATTGGGCCACTGAATTTGCCCTATCTTCCAAAAGCAGCGAGTTTGTGCGGACGCTAGTGGAGGGTACTTTGCGGCATAAAAAGGAAATTGATGCAAAGCTTTCTTCTACTGCTCATGATTGGGCTTTGGAAAGAATGAGTGCCGTCGACCGGAACTTGATGAGGCTTGCCATCTATGAAATGTTGTATGATAAACAAACTCCTCAGAGGGTAATAATCAATGAAGCTATTGAAATAGCCAAAAAATTTGGCGGCGACGACTCATCCAGATTTATTAACGGTATACTGGATAAATTTCTGGATCCTGCAGAAAGGTCGTAAACAGTGATATGCTATATTTGGGAATAGATACAAGCATGTATACCACCTCTATAGCAGTGGTTAACGAGAATAAAGGCCCTGTGTTTGAAGAGCGAAGGGTTTTACAGGTCCCACTCGGCGAAAAAGGTTTGGCTCAATCGGAGGCACTGTTCAAACACTTACAGGTGTTACCTGAGCTTTTGCAATTAATCCCCGCAAATATTTGGAACCAGATCAAAGGCATTGCTGTCAGTACTGCGCCGCGGCCGGTGGAAGGGTCTTATATGCCCGTTTTTACAGCAGGAACGTCAATAGCTTTATCCTTGGCAGCAGCTTTAAGGGTTAATTTAACAACCACTTCTCATCAGGAAGGGCATATTGTTGCCGGGCTGAACTCTTTGGAAGAATCGATAGGGACGGAATTTTTAGCCGTTCATCTTTCCGGTGGAACCACTGAGTTATTGGTTGTCAATAAAACAGGCCCCGGCAGATTCAAAATCAAAATATTGGGAGAAAGCACTGATCTGCACGCCGGCCAGTTTGTTGACCGGGTCGGAGTTAGCTTAGGGCTGCCTTTTCCGGCAGGTAAAGAATTGGAAAAACTGGCTTTGAAGGCGACTCCAGGGGCTGCTTCTTTGTTACCGTCATCTGTCAAAGGATACTCGATGAGTTTTTCCGGAGTAGAAGCGGCAGCCCAGCGCTTGCTGAAAGAAAAAAAACGCCCGGCGGATGTGGCCAGGGCAGTTGAAGGGTGCATCGTCAGAACGCTATTTAAAGTATTGACTAAGGCTATTGAAGAAACATGCTTAAACGAGATTCTAATGGTGGGTGGAGTGGCTTCCAATAAATATATTCGGACGGAGCTGGCAAAAAAGATCGGGAATAAAGGCAGGTTGTACTGGGCCAAACCGGAATGGAGTTCAGACAATGCTATAGGTGTAGCGTTAATTGCCCAAGAAGTTCAAACAGCAAACTTATCAAGATATTAAAGTATCCATTGTTTGGGAGAAAAACCATTTTTTATTTTATTTGATTTTATTATTTTATTAACAAAAGGAATGAATTATTATATAATTATAAACCGTAATTATTAAATGTTATATAATTATGCTAAGCGAAAATAACTTGATAAGGCTAAAAGAATATTTTGTTTGATTTTTAACAATATTCGGGTGTTTTCCCCGGTAAGGAGGAAAGAAATGTACACAGTTGTTAAAAAACGGGTATTGGCAAAAGCAATAGTCTTACTTGAAATTGAAGCCCCGGACGTAGCAAAAAAAGCGCAAGCCGGTCAATTTGTAATTGTTCGGCAATTTGATAATTCGGAAAGAATACCCTTGACTATTATGGATTATGACCGGCAGAAAGGAACTGTGACTATAGTCCTCCAGGCTGTCGGCTATTCCTCCACGCTTCTTACCAAGTTGGAGGAAGGTGATAGTTTGCTTGATTTTGTGGGACCGTTAGGTCAGCCTACCGAGATCAAGAACTATGGTACGGTGCTTTGTGTAGGCGGAGGAGTCGGTGTGGCACCGATTCATCCCATTGCTCGGGCTTTAAAAGAAGCAGGCAACTATGTGATTTCCATTTTGGCAGCCAAAAACAAAGATTTAATTATATTGGAAAAAGAAATGAGAGCGGTGAGTGATGAAATTGTAATTACCACCGATGATGGATCTTACGGTTTAAAGGGTTTTGCCACCCACGGTGTTCAAGCTGTTTTGGACAGGGGTTTGAATATTGATGCTATATGGGCTATTGGTCCGATGATTATGATGAAATCTGTTGCCGATTTTACCAGACCTTTAGGGATAAAGACTTTTGTCAGCATGAATCCGATCATGGTAGACGGTACAGGTATGTGTGGGGCCTGCCGTGTCCAGGTTGGAGAGGAGACCAAGTTTGCCTGTGTTCACGGACCGGAGTTTGACGGGCATTTGGTCGATTTTGACCTGGCGATGAAACGTTCGGCCTATTACCGCAAAGAAGAGGCAATGGTTATGGAGAAATATAAATGCCAGTGCCAAAAGGAGGGGATCTAATATGGCTTCAAAATTGCCCCGTCAGGAAATGCCCCGTCAGGATGCACTGGTAAGAAGTAAAAACTTTAAAGAAGTAGCTCTTGGTTATCCACCGGAAACGGCCATGCTGGAGGCAAGCCGTTGTCTCCAGTGCAAGAACCCAAAATGTGTCAAAGGTTGTCCCGTAGGTGTTGATATTCCCCAGTTTGTGGAGAAAATAGCCAAAGGCGATTTTCTTGAGGCGGCAAAAATTATTAAAAACAAGAATTTGCTTCCTGCCATTTGCGGAAGGGTTTGTCCCCAGGAGAGTCAATGTGAGGCTCAATGTATTCTTGGCATTAAAGGAGAGCCGGTTGCTATTGGCCGTTTAGAACGTTTTGCTGCCGATTATGAAATGGCCCATGGCGAGTGTAAAGTTGAACCCAAGGCTTCAACCGGCAAAAAAGTTGCTGTTATTGGGTCCGGGCCGGCAGGGCTTACCTGTGCGGCTGAACTTGCCCGTAATGGCCATGCGGTTACCATTTTTGAAGCTTTACATGTTGCCGGGGGAGTGCTGATGTATGGTATACCGGAGTTTCGCCTACCTAAAGCAATTGTACAGAAAGAAATCAACGGTTTAAGAGATATGGGAGTGGAGATCAAAGTCAACCAGGTGGTAGGTAAGATTACCTCCGTGCAGGAATTACTAAATATAGGTTATGATGCAGTGTTTATCGGTACAGGTGCAGGCTTACCATATTTTCTCAATATTCCCGGAGAAAACTTATGCGGTGTTTACTCGGCCAACGAATTTTTAACCCGTTCCAACCTCATGAAAGCTTATGATTTTCCCAACTTTATTACTCCCATCAAAGTGGGCGAACAAGTTGCCGTTCTAGGGGGAGGAAATGTGGCGATGGATGCGGCACGCACTGCCTTAAGACTTGGAGCTAAAAATGTTCATATTATATATCGCCGTTCTCGGACTGAACTTCCGGCCAGATTGGAAGAAGTTGAAAATGCGGAAGAAGAAGGCGTTGAATTTCATTTATTGACTTTTCCTAAGGAAATTTTGGGAGATGAAAACGGCAACGTTAAGGGTATGATATGTTTGCGTTATGAACTGG
>Ga0134099_1001674_pt1 | contig 20267 bp, 18 predicted proteins | sample 10_taG_2_FD_105482 | JGI IMG/M metagenome (GOLD analysis project Ga0134099, IMG submission 105482) | Switchgrass degrading microbial communities from high solid loading bioreactors in New Hampshire, USA - 10_41_5_180_A2 metaG | ecosystem: Engineered > Bioreactor > Semi-continuous > Anaerobic >...
CTATTTTATGTCTACTTCGCAAAGGTGGTCTTGTTGTTATGCATTTTTTCTATGTCAGGAGTTTTCAAAAATTCATAAAGCTTTTTCTTAAAAACTCTTGACTTTAATTAGCTGGTCTTTCGAAATAATTTTTCCCTTTTTACAGATTATTATAAGTACCGAAAAAAAATTTGTACTTCATAGGACGGGCTAAATATAATCTTTGGGAGTGCCCCAATATTCAAATCTGTTGTATTCGGGATTTGAAGAGTCAAAATAGATCCAGATCGGTGCATGATTGAGTTGCGGATGTTCTTTAAAAAATCCGGAATCGCCATAGACCATAGCTTCCAGCGCCAAGGGCAATTCCCGTCGAAAAACCGTATTACGAATGGGGGTTATTAGAGGACCGAACTGCCCGACATAAACATACACATAAAGGAAGGGGGCGCCCTCATCAATTTGCCATTCGGCTAGAACTTCGTCCCGCATTTTGGTTATCTGACCAAACGCATATTCCAGACTGATTGTCAAAAAAAGGTCACCGGTCTGATCGGAATGTGTCAATGTATATTTACGCCCGACTACGGGTTCTGTCGTTGTTACTCCATTTCCGTATTCCACATAAAGTTTTTCCGGATTCAGCCTTTTCATTTCATATCCCTCCTAATCCTGTAAATGGTGCTGCCATAAGCAGTAGACATTAAAAAAAACAGGTTATGATATAAGCTGATATCATAACCTTCATCTTCTGAGTTTTAAACAGCAATGCGCTCAATTCAGGTTCTTTTCCTGCAAGGCCCTAGCGGCAATATAATATATGCAGCATTAATAGTTTTGGTTTTCACCACCATACATAAATTAATGCCATTTTCGGGAGTGCCAAACAAAACAGCGATAGGCTCAATGTCTATCGCTGTTCTGCTTGTATCAAGAGAGATAATTCTGTTCTCTTAGATGGTGCTTGGATAAGAATCCCTCCCCCGTCAGAGTTGAATTGCCTATTGGCTATATACTAGGTTTCAATGCAACGGATTACCGCTTCAGGATTGACTGAATCGCGGTTCAGAATATAAAGCCTGCAATTAAGAACAATATCGCCGAAATGGCCGCGGCTAAAATTCCAAAAGGAGCCTGGGTATAGGCGTGGTCAAAATTATTGCAGCCTGTTGCGGCAGAGGTGAGAACGGTGGCGTCAGAATAGAAGCATACATGGCTGCCGAATACACCGGCTGATAATACGGCGGATACCGCAAGGGCCATATTCACGTCAAGTTCCATCGCAAGCGGAATAACGATAGGTAAAGCGATAATATACATTCCCCAGTTCGTTCCTGTGATAAATTCCGTTACCGCCAGGACCAGGAAGACGGTGACAGGCATCAAGGCCGGCGTCATAAATTCTGATGCGGAGGAAATTACGTAGTAGGTGAATCCAATCTGATCATTCACTTCAGCAAACAGGAAAGCCAATACCATCAACATCAGAGGCAGGATCATATTTTTGATTCCCTGTAAAGAAACATCGGTGAACTCTTCCGCCGACATCAAGTTCTGAGCGAGAAAGAACACGAAGGTGAACGCCATTGTAACCAGTACGCCCATCTGCATGTCTACATCAAAATAGATTGTGGCTGCGACCAGCACAAGAATAGGCAGAAAGAAGTTCATTACCTTTGGATTTTCGGGAAGGTTGCTGTCGGCCAGCCCGGAACGGATGTCGATCTTTTCCGAGCCCGGAGGGGCCAAAGGTCCGCCTTCTGAAACGCGCTTCTCTGCTTTCTTCATCGGCCCGAAAATAGGAATCACTCCTAATATTATAAGCGGAACGATGAGTGCTGCAACCCATCCGTAAAAGTTAAATGGAATCGTCTTAATGAAATAGATCAGGCCGTCTCCCTCCGGGGCCCAGCCGTTGACTTCCAGAAGTCTGCCGGCAAACACGGCCCAGGTACTGATGGGAATGATTACGCATAAAGGAGCCGCCGTCGAATCGACCACATAAGCGAGGAATTCTCTCGGAACCTTGTGTTTGTCGGTAAGAGGCGTCATACATGAACCTACCGTCAGTGAGTTCAAATAATCGTCGATGAAAACAATTACCCCTAACAGCCAAGTCCACATCAAGGAAGACTTTCTGGTCTTGGCCCTTTTGGCCACCCATTCTCCAAAAGCAAATGCACCGCCTGCTTTCTCGATCAGAGCAATTATACTTCCCATCAATCCGCACACGATGAAGAGCCAAGCGATATCCTCGCTCATCATTACATCCAACAGGGAACTGCTAAAGGCACCGAGAACATCATCTCTTGATACCATGAAAAATCCCATAATGGATGCAAGGGTCAATGCTTCCAGAATTCGCTTCGTAATGAAAATGTAAACAATGAGAAATAGAGCAGGTACTGTTGACAGAGCACCGAATTCAGCCGGGTCTTCCGGAATGAATCTTGTTATTAACATGGAAAGCGCGATAATGACCAGGACTGCTATCAGAGACCTTCTGGCGTTAAATGTTGCGACTTCTGCTTGAAGTTGCTTAAGCATACGTTACCTCCTTTTGGAAATGTTCCGCCAATTTCAGCGGTGCAAAGGATGAGTAAAATTTTTATGAAAAAAGACCAACACAAAAGCAAAACCTTTGTATTGGTCCTTAATCAGCGAACTGTGAAAGTTTCTTTGTATCACCCGATTGTTCGACAATTTGAAGATGTCTTATTTATTTTTAGTTGCTGCGGAAATTCTGCATATTTGGAATTGTCCTTAAGTCACTTTATTTCGGGACCAGATCACAAACAGACTTCATTTAAATGGAAAGTAATACTTTTATTGCTAAATTATAATACTATTCTGATAATTGTCAAGCATGTTTTTTATTACGGCAAAAGCGTTATATGCGGAAACCAAATCGCGACGGCAATCGGGATCTCCGGGTTTGATAGAAAAAAGAATACTTTTGTGGTAATATTAAGGATCATAGCATGTTTCACGGGGCGGGAAGATGAACAAGGCGCCGGATAAAAACCAACCGCATATCATACAGATCAGGAATACTCCCCTGAGCATCAGCGTTTACTCTGTTAAGGACAAGCCACTTAATATGCACGATGACGGGATTCTGGAGATCATCTTCTGTCTGAGCGGATCTGTAAAGTTTGCGTATGCGTATGAGGAATTCACCTTAAATGCGGGAGAGTATGTTTCCGTGGATAAGGACGCGTACTATTTGTACAGCAGCCAACCAAATATGTGCGTTTCCTTTTATATTGACTTAATGCTGTTTAAGCATAAATACCCGAATATCCAATATACGCTTTTCGTATGCGAAGGCTGCACCGAATCAACGACCCAATATCCAACCAAATATCATGACAGCCTGCGCGGCAAGCTCATAGCCCTGCTCAAGGTGATTCTTGACGGCGACGTTGCCTCAAAAGCCGGGCAAATTGAAAGCTCTGTCGAATCGATCGTGGACCTCTTTGTGCATCATTTCAACATCTATTTTTTCCATACGGGAAAGCTTGAAGCCGATGAGGCGATTTTAAACCGAAACGAGCAGATTGCCGCTTATATGAACCAGCATCTGTCCGAAAAACTGACTTTGAATGACGTTGCCAAGCACATCGGCGTTTCGGTCGGATATCTTTCAGAGTATATGCGCAAGAACTCCATCGGCTTCAGAGAGATGCTGTTCTATTACCGGGCAAACCGCTCTGAATGGTACCTAATCAACACAAGCGACACCATCATTGAAATTTCGGAGAAATGCGGCTTTTCCGATCCGCAATACTATTACAAGGCTTTCAAGAAGTGGTATCGCTGTACGCCGAAGCAGTTCAGAGAAAAATATATTAAACAGTCCAAGAGCAACATGCAGTATCACGAGCCGTCAACCGTAAGGGAAATCGTGGATCATTTGCTGGTTGAGCACTATATTGATCTGTTTTTTAAATAAATTTTGTTGTTTTCGTGTCGTCAGGCTGAAAAAAAACAATAAAATAACATTGCCTTGCAATGCGCCTTTAGCCTAAACTAAAGGTGCATTTTGATTTTTCTGAAAATTTAGAGGTGGATACTTGTGAGCGGAGCAGATCTGGTTCTGAAAAACGGGGTTATCCTGTCGGTGACTTTAGGCGGAAAACGCATAAACGGAACAGCGGTTGCGGTAAAAGGCGGATTGATCGTAAAGGTCGGAACCGATGAGGATATGGCGGAATACATATCAGGCAATACAAAGGTCGTCGATTGCCGCGGCAACACCATTATGCCCGGCATGTGCGATGCACATTGTCATCCGGCAATCGCGTCGTCGCTGTACGTCGGATGCAACCTTTTTGGCATCTATATTCAGGAAGGCCAGACGCCGCAGGAAATCACCGACCTGTATATGCAGAGGCTTGCCGATTATGTGAAAGCTCATAAGGACGACGACATCATCCGGGGAATCGGTTGGGTAAAGACAAACTATACCGATTCCACAATGCCCACCAGGCATGACATCGATAGGATCTGCAGCGACAAACCGGTCGTTTTGGAATCGTTCTGCCAGCATAATCTCTGGGTAAATACAAGGGCTCTGGAACTTGCGGCACTCGATGAAAACTGCCCTGATCCTGTAGCCGGCACCATTTACAGGGAGGCGGACGGTTATCCGGCCGGTGTTTTTTCAGAGCCGGAGGCCATGGAATTGATCAAGCAGCGCGTACCGGGCTACGATTTTACTCCGGAAAAATACACGGAGTCCTTTAAGATTTACCAGAGGCAGGACGCCAACCGGTACGGCATTACAATGGTTCAGGACTGCATGTATTCCGACAACGCCAGAGAAGCTTATAAAACGCTTGCCTGCAATGGAGATCTTACGGTACGGGTCAGAGGCGTATATCTGGTTTCTCCCGCTGATCATGAAAATGAGATGGTGAAATATACAGCCACAAAAGGCGTCGACAATGTCGGGGAGGACTTCCGGATCGATACGATAAAGATCTTTACGGAGGGTTCGGATTTTGCCTTTCTGGAGCCCTATACCGATAGCTTTATTGAGGAATGCGGGCTTGAACCCGGCTACAAGGGATCGGGCTACTGGAACGATGATGTTTTGACAGCGACCATTGAGAAGGCGCTGGAAGCGGGCTTCGATTTACATATCCATGCCATGGGCGATGCTTCCGTTAAGCAGGCAGTCAATTGCCTGGCCCGGGCTCAAAAAAATACGGGAGTAAAAAAGAGAAATGTTATCGCCCATCTGATGCTTGTGGACGAGGAAGACGCCCGCACCATGGGCGAAGCCGGAATCATGGCAAATTGCCAGCCGCGCTGGATGGTTTATGACTCGGACATCAATGCCATGGTCTCCCTGATCGGGGAAGAAAGAGCGCGAAAATGCTATCCGTACCGCGTATTTTTGCAAAACGGGGTAAGGGTTGCCTTCGGAACCGATTTCCCCGTAACTCCGCCGCCAAATCCATTCCATGAAATACAATGCGCCATGACAAGAAGCGTTTTCCCCGAGGCGCCGGATTATGAACAATACAGGGGAAAAATCCTCGGCGATGAGAAAGCGGCAAGCTTGGAGGAGGCAATACAGAGTATTACAATAAACGGCGCTTACCAGATGAATATGGACGGCTATACCGGCAGCATAGAAGAAGGCAAGTCCGCGGACCTTGTGATACTTGATTCAAATATGGAGGCAATTCCGGTTGAACATATCTACCAGGTGAATGTCAGCAAGACAATTTTCAAGGGAAAAGTGGTTTACGAAAAGGCTGATTAATCAGTCATGCAATCATATTTCTTTAAGGAGGATTTTCTTATGTCCGAACATGTAACAGTTGCACCTACGGAAAGCCCCGAATTGAAACGAGTCCTGAAGCTGCCTACGCTGGTATGCCAGGGGCTGGCTTATCTATGCCCGGCATGTGTATTGATCTACTACGGTATCATCAATGACATTACAAACGGACACTTTCCCCTTGCGTTGGTGGTGGCCGGCCTGTCCATGGTGCTTACCGCACTCAGCTACGCCAAAATGTGCAGAAGATATCCTGTAGCCGGATCGGTTTACAGCTATGTAAGCAAATCGATCGGCTCAAAGGTGGGTTTGTGTCAGGCTGGACCATGATGCTTGACTATTTGCTGCTGCCGATGGCATGTTATGTTTCCTGCGGCTTATATCTGAACGTCATGATTCCGGCAGTCCCTGTCTGGGTATGGATTATTATTGCCATTGTATTCTGCGGGGTCTGCAACTATGTAGGAATCGGCGTATCGTCATTCGTAAACAACATCAATGTTGTTGCTCCGATCATATTTCTGATCGTAACCTTAGCATACATTATCAGCTTCGTTGTCGGCGGCGGCGGAGAAGGCACTCTGTTCACCATGAATGCCATATATAATGCCGAAACCTTCAACGCCGGCAGCCTCTTGACAGGTGCGGCAATTATGGCGGTCTGCTTTGTAGGCTTTGACTCGGTAACAACCTATTCGGAAGAGACCATCGAACCTGAAAAGACCATGCCCAAGGCGGTTCTGATTATCTGCATAGGCGCTGCAATCGAGTTCTTCATTACCGGATACCTGATGCAGGTCGGCTGGCCGTGGGCAGAGGCCGCGGGCGAGCTCCAGTCAGTAGATACCGCCTTTGCCGAATATACGGTACATATCGGAATCGGTTGGATTAATGCCATCTTTGTAGGCATCAACACCCTCGCTTGCCTCGGATGCTGCATTGCAGGCCAGGGTGCAACTGCCAGAATCCTGCTCGGCATGGGCCGTGACGGCTTTATTCCGAAAAAATTCTTTGGATATGTTCATCCGAAATTCCAGACACCGTCAAGAAACGTGCTGCTTTCAGCAATCATCAGCTTCAGCGCGCTGCTGTTCCAGGACAGCCTCGCCAGCGCTTACTCGCTGGTAAGCTTTGGCGCTATCACAGGCTTCCTCTTTACCAACACCTGCGTCATCTTCAGATACTGGATCAGAGACAAGGAGAGGGGCGGCGCAGCCTTATTCAAGTATGTCATTCTTCCTGTCGTCGCGATTGCAGTATGCATATTCCTCTGGTTCAGCCTGACGACCACCGCAAAAGTTGTCGGCTTCTCATGGCTCGGACTTGGTATTGTATTCCTCGCGATCAAGACGAAGGGCTTCAAGGAGATGCCGCCGGAACTTGAACTGTAATCTGGAGGGTTCAATGGCTACACTGATTAAGAATGCTAACATATATACTTCCAACAAGGCCATGCCGAAGGCCGACTGCATCGTTTATGAAAATAAGCATATTCTTTTTGTGGGAAACGAGAAGGATGCGGATTTTTCGAAATTCAATATTGAAAAAGCGTATGATATCGGGGGCAGGACTCTGCTCCCCGGTATCATCGACAGCCATATCCATCCCGGTTGGGTGGCAAAAAGCATGTGGCATATACGGCTTCCATGGACCAATGATGTGAATGAACTTCTGGCCTTTGTAAAAAAATTCGGCGAAGAGCATCCTAAGGAAGAATACCCGTTTCTTTTTTTTGAATATTACCCGACGAGCATGTTTGACGCCAACGGTCCCACCAAGGAGCTGCTGGATGCGGCAATCTCCGACCGTCCGGTGCTGATGCAGGATTTTGGCGAGCATCTCTGTTGGGTAAACACGAAAATGCTGGAGCTTCTTGGTGTAGACAAAAATACACCCGACCCAGGACCCCTTGAAACCTTTGTCAGGGATGCGGAAGGAAACCCGACGGGCTGGATCCGGGAATCCGCATGGCTGAAGTTTGCCGATAATATGTGGAACGCCCTGGGCTGGCGTCCGCCCGAAGATCTTACGCCTGAAACTCTCAAGGGATTCTTTGATTTTCTTGCGGGCAGCGGCATCACGGCAATGGCCGACGGTTTCATCGAAAATGACGATCAGATCAGATCAATCTATGAGATGGATAATGCCGGAAAGCTTCACTGCTATTATGACGGCATGGTCAGGTTCTGGAGCTACGAGGACCTGCCGGAGAAGATTGCAAAGCTTAAAGAGTACCAAAAGCTTTACACCTCCGAACATATCAAGATCAATACCTTAAAGCTGTTTCTGGACGGAACCAACGAAAGCGGCAATTCCGCCTCCCTCCATGAACACATCAACGATCCGGGCAATTTCGGCGAGATCATGATGGAAACCGAGGAACTGACCAAATGTCTCCTGCTTTGCAACAGGGAAGGTCTTGACCTGCATATCCATATTGTGGGCGACAGGGCCTTCAGAGTTGCCTGCGACGCGGTGGAAGCGGCTCAGGCGCAGGCAAAGGCCAGCGGGGAGCCGTGGGTTTGTCAACCTGTTTTTGCACATTGTGAAATCGTTGACCCTGCGGATATGCCGCGGCCCGCAAGGCTAGGGATATTTATTAACTGGTCATGTCATTGGTCAGGCGGCTATTTCGGCGAGCAGGCTATGAGCTACTATACGGAAGAAAAATGGCGGAGAATGTACCGCTTCAACGAAATGATCGAAAGCGGAGCCCATGTTGCATTTTCATCCGATGTCGTGACTGGCTATGAGCTTCACAGGGCCTATCCGTTCTTCGGCATGCAGGTTGCGGCTACGAGAATCGATCCGGAATTCCCGCTGGACCCTGAAAAATATCCGAATTCCATGAGGCCTGACGAATCTGCCAGACTCAGCCTGCCTACGCTTTTAAACGGCTACACGATGGAAAGCGCAAGGCAGATGCATTGGGAGAATATAATGGGCTCCCTGGAAGAGGGAAAGCTTGCCAACATGATCATCATAGACAAGGATCTGTTCAAGGTTCCCGTAAACGAGATCAAAAATATTAGGACGGAAGTTGTAATATGTGACGGAAAAATAATCAGAGGAAGTTTATGATTAAAATTTTTGACCTAAGGCTGAAACAGGTTGACGACATATTAATATCCGGCACATCCCGCGGAAACTTGTTGCTGTCTTTGCCGGGGGGAGGCACCTTTGAGGGAGAACGAATCAAGGGCAAGGTCCTGCCCCTGGGGCTATGCACTACATACACACCGGAAAGCGGAATGAACTTTATTTATTCGCCGCAGGTTCTTGTTACCGATGATGGCGCAACCATTTTTATGGAGCTTAATGCATACCTGCATCTTCCTCAGGAACTGGAGGACAGGATAAGCGCCGGAGAGTCCGTAGATCCCGGCATGTACTATTACAAAGGCACGGTGCGGTTTGACGTTGGAGATCCCAAGTACAAATGGCTGGAAAACAAGCTGTTTATATGCGACGGTACCATTGATAACTGGAAACAGCTGCAATTTGAAGTCTATGAAATATGACAACAACCGCCTATCTCCAATATACGTTGTCCGCCCTTTCGATAACACGAAAAGACTCAGTCGGGTTGATCGCCGGCAGAATGTTTCGATTAAAATGAAAAAGGCTTACAAGCTGCGTGTAACGCAGGCTTGCAAGCCCTAATGATATTTGTTGTTCGGATAATTAGAACTTGATGAATCAATTAATACGCAGTCCAGCCGCCGTCAACGACGATGCATTGTCCGTTAATGAAAGAAGCATCGTCGCTTGCCAGGAACACTGCCGCTCCGGCAATGTCCGTGCCTTTGCCGGTTCCCGGATTTAAGCTCATGCCGATTCCGCAACGAGCCATCCCTTCAGGATCAAGCGACCGCATGGTCTCTGTCATAGCAATCTCGGTATCGATAGCACCAGGACAGATCGCGTTGCAGCGAATGTTTTTCAACGCATACATAAAGCCTGTATTTTTTGTCAAGCCGATTAAAGCATGTTTACTCGCAGTATAAATTGCGCCGGCGACGCCGCCCTTTAAACCTCCAATGGAAGAAATGTTGATAATGATACCGCCGCCAACCGTTTCAAAGTATTTGACCGCTTTTCTCATGGCGACAAAAGGTGCTTTGACATTTACGTTGAAAACCTTATCAAACATTTCATCGCTTGCGTTTCCGACGGCGCTCATATTATCCATAATGCCCGCATTATTGACAAGGATGTCCAACTTTCCGAAAACCTTAATGGCTTGATCGATCATGGCTTCGACGTTCTCTTGATTTGATAAATCGGCCGGAAAGGCGACGATTTCACCCGGATAGTCTTTCGCTTCTTCTACAAGGCCGGCCAGCCGATCGGCACGACGGGCAACAGCGAGGACTTTCGCCCCCTCCTTTGCATAGCGCAGAGCAATATCTCTTCCCATCCCAGAGCTAGAACCGGTAACAATTGCAACTTTCCCTTCAAGTTTCATAATAATCCTCCAAAATCAAACAACATTTCACATGCACGTGCACGCGTAATTATATTATTATTATAATATCATATTGATAAATTTTTGTCAATTCGAATAAAAAAACCAGCAACGTGGAACTATAACCAATTATTCAACAACTCCGGGACCGCATGTTTTGTTCAGAAGTATAATTGCGCCAGATAATAGTTAAATAAATAACAAGGATTATGCTATAAAAATAAACAACGAGAACAATTCCAGCGGAAGTCAGCTTTTTATTCCGCACAATTTATCCGAGCAATTGGTGCAATTCAGATTAACATTTACTATTTCCAGGAACCGCTCCGGATGCTTGTAAAATGTATACTCCCATTTCGCGGCGACGCCCAGGGCGAGTCCGAATAAGCTCCAGGAGTAGAAATGTTTGACAAAAGCAAGCGGGGTGGTCAGCATAGGAAGTCCCCAGGCAAAAATTCTGCAGGTGACGCAACATCTGTTTTTCATTAAAAACTTCTGGAACGGGCAGAAAAACATAATGCAAATTAAATCGCACACATAATAAGCGATGCAAATCAGTAAAAGCTCTTCTGCGCCGATTATTCTTTTGAAATATAAGACGCCGATCACCAGATTGAATGCCACCCATGCGATGAGAACCTTAATGGCTCCGATATTTTTATAGTGAATCGCATCCTTGATCTCTTTTTCATCATAATCAACGTCGGCTTTTCTGAAATACCGCTCAAACTGCTTTAAACATCCCGTGCTTACTTTGCTTCTGGGATTTATCTGGATAAGCATTTCAATTAAAATGACAAGATAAAGTATGGAGGTTGGTCCGACAACATATGGCCTTGACCAATCAGCCGTAAAATCCAAGAGGCGCTTATCGATTATGTAGAGTGCCAGCGCCGCTATAAATACCGCGGTTCGAAATACAAGCCTATTCAAATACGAACGAAACAATTTGCTTGTGCTTTCCATATCAATTACGTTCCATGCTCCTCGTGCAATAATTTTCATCAGGCTGTCCTGAATGCGCTCAATAATTTGGTCTTAATTATACCACTAATGCTCCCGATATGCACGCGTCTTGTGAAAAAGTCCGGCGGACTTTCAGGCACGGAAAGCGGCTATTCGTCCCACTGCTCAAGCATTTTCCTCATCCACTGATGAACGTCCATGGAATAAGCTTTCATTAAATTCTCTTTGTTCAAGACTTCCTGAACAGGTCCGAAGGCCAGCCGTTTTCCTTTGTCGAGGAGCAGCGCGTGCGTCCCGTACGCTTTCGCCAGGCTTAAATCATGGACGACGGAAATCACGGCGCGTCCCGAGCGCTTGATCCAATCTCCGACCAATTCAAAAACCTGCTTCTGATAGATCAGGTCCAAATGGTTGGTGGGCTCGTCCAGGATCAGCAGGCGCGGATCCTGCGCAAACAGCTGAGCCAGAAAGGTTCTCTGAAGCTCCCCTCCGGAAAGGGTCAGCACGGATTGGTCCTTGATGGACAGGATGCCGGTCTGCTCCATGGCTTCGTTGATCTTTCGCTTGCTTTCCTCGTCCAGCCTTGAAAAGATGCGGGGGGCATAAGAATATCGGCCCAGCTTCACGATTTCCTCAACGGTAAAGGAGTAACCCACATAGTGATACTGCATCAGAACGCCTAATAGCTTTGCACGATCTACCGGCTTGCAGGTTGCGATATCCACGCCGTCGTAGAGGATGCGGCCGCTATATGGATATCCCTGGGAAATCGCATTTACAATGGTGCTTTTACCGGCTCCGTTTGGTCCGACAATCATGAGCCACTGCTTTTCCTTAACGGAAAAGCTGACCTTATCCACAATACAGTAGCCGCCTATTTTTACGGTGAGATCCGCTACCTCCAGCATGGGTTATCTTCCCTTTCTTTTGAAATAGAAAATGTAAACAAAGACAATGGAGCCGACAAACGAAGTGATGACGCCGATCGGAAGCTCCAGCGGGCTCAAAGCCACGCGGCTGATCAAATCGGCCAGCATGAGAAAAATCGCTCCCAAAAACAGCGCCGCCGGGAGCAGCTTCTTATGGTTGGGTCCAACCAGCATTCGGGTGATATGAGGAATCACCAGGCCGACAAAGCCGATGGTTCCGGCAACGGAAACGCTGACGCCGATCAGCCCCGCCACCGCGATAAGAATCATGAATTTGACCCGTTTGACATTCACCCCGATATGCCTGGCGTTATTCTCGCCGATGGCGAAGGCATTCAGCTCACGGGCATGGGCCAGGATCACCGTACCGAACAGCAGCAGCGCTCCAAACAGCAGCAAAGCATTGCCGTAACTGCTTCCCGCCATGGATCCCATGGTCCAGAACACGATGGTTTTCACTTTCTCCCCTGCGAAGGTGGTGATAAAGCTTACGATGCTGTTTGAAAACATTGAAAAGATTACGCCCATCAGGATGATTGTGTAAGTGGAGAGTGAAAAATCGAGCTTATAGGCAAGAGTGAGGATCAGAATCAACGATAAGAACGCAAAGGTCATGGCCATTGCCACGGTGCTTATTCCCGACAGGATCGAGGTATTGGCGCCGATGGCAATTGCAAGCACCGCTCCCAAAGCGGCCCCGGAGGAAACGCCGATGGTGGTTCCGTCCGCCAGCGGATTTTGAAGAAGTCCCTGCATGGCGGCCCCGCACAGAGCCAGCGAGGCTCCTTCCAAAGCGACGCAGATCACGCGCGGCAACCGGACAAACAGGATGACGGAATCGGAAAGGCTCTCCTCCGCCGGCATATTAAAAACTGCACGCAGGATTACGGAAAGAGTCTCTCTTAAAGGGATGTTCACGCTTCCTACTGAAATGCACAGTAAAAAAACCGCAACTGCAACCACGGCGAACAATAAATATTCTGTTTTGCTGAAACTGTCTCTATTATTTTTTATCATATCATTGCTCTGGCTGTTTGCCGTAAACGAAGGAATAAAAGTCCTTGGCGGCCTTGGCGATTCTTGGGCCGGGCCTGGTGATCGCGTCCGAATCGGTGATGTAGATCGCATCGTTTTTCACTGCCTTCAGATTCTGCCAGCCTTCCCGGTTCACCAGCTCCTGCTTGTAATCGAGCTCGGATGCATAGCTCATCGGCACCGCCACGATATAATCGGGATCCCGTTCAAAGACCTGTTCCTGAGAAACCTGCCCCCATCCGCTTACGTCGGAAAAGGCATTTTCCAGTCCCGTCATTTCGGCGATTTCATCCATAAACGTATTGGCCCCCGCCACCCAGAGCCCGTATTCCAGCGGCGAAACCTCAAAATAGACGGTCTTCCTGCCGCCGTCGCCGTCTATTGGCTTTATCTGATCAAAGGTGCTCCGCATTTCTTCGATCAGTTTTCTTGCTTCGTCGTTTTTTCCTACCGCTTTTCCGATAATTTCAATGGCGACATAGATATCCTCTATCTTTTGCGGATCCGTGATCAAAACCTGGATTCCGGCGCTTTTTATCGCGTCGATCTGCTGCTGCGTCTGGTCCATATTGCCCATGATGACCAGTTGAGGCTGCAGCGCAATGATCTGTTCCACATTGGTGTCGCTGCCCGACTTTACCGGCTTCACCTCAAGGATCTGTTCCGGATAATCGCAGTATTCGCCGCGGCCCACAAGAGTATCCCCTGCGTCCAGGGCGTAAAGGATCTCACAATCAGACGCGGTAAGCGCGACAATCCGGTCGGCCGGTTTTTCCAAAATAATAGTTTGTCCGGCCATATCGGTTATTTCGATTCCGTTCGCGCTTTCCACGGGAGGACCGTCTCCGTTCGCGCACCCGGAGAACATGAATGCCGACGCTAAAATCAACGCAAGTATAGAATTCCTCTTCAAAAAGTTTCTCATTATTCCAACTCCGTAATTACCGTCCGGAATCTTCCGGGACTTTGGGATATGCCGTCGTTTTTTAGCACTAAGGTTACACGAAAGATTGTATCATTAAACATCAGATTTTCAAAGCAGGAAATAAAAAACGGCGGACTCCGCCGATCAAGGCTGCCTGCCGTTTTTTATTTATTTGGGTTCCTTAATGGTTATCAGATGTTTTTGGTTTCTCATGCGGCGAATCCCAGGGAATCCGGTCAATGCTTCATGGATTCCAAATACTTTTGTATCTTCTGCGCCTGTTTGCCTTCGCTCAGCGAATATTCGCGAAAAAACTTCTTCAGCTCCTCATCGTCGATTTTTTCGGAATAAGCCTTGAAGTCGCGTATTCTTTCCTGTGTATCCAATAAAGCTTTCTTCAAATAGTCCACCGTGTTCATTTCCATATGATTCAGCCTCCTCGCATATTTATTGTTTAGTATGGCACGGAAACTGAAAATCATACCATGTAAGCATGCCGGTTTACGTTCGCCTTGACCTCGAAGGCAGAGGCAAATCCAACGCGATTCCGGTTCCGACGGCGACGCAGGACAGCGGATCTTCCGCAACGATCGTTCTAATCCCGACACATTCCTCGATCCGCTTGTCGATCCCGTACAGTAGCGCACCGCCGCCGCTTAAGACAATCCCGTTGGTGCCGATATCCGCCGCCAGCTCGGGCGGGGTTTGCTCCAGGACTTCGCGGATAGCCCCGCAGAGGATTTGAATGGATTCATCCAGGGCCTCCAGCATTTCGGCGGACGACACCTCCACCGTCCTGGGAAGGCCCGCGAGAAGATCCCTCCCGCTGCATTGCATGTAAACGGGTTCTTCCCTGGGATAGGCTCCTCCGATGTTTATTTTGAGATCCTCCGCGGTCTGTTCGCCGATATAAAGGTTATACTCCTTGCGCATGTACTTGACGATTGCATCGTCAAAGCTCTCGCCGGCCACCTTCAGCATTTTGCTTGTTACGATGGACCCAAGAGAGATCACCGCAATATCGGTGGTGCCGCCGCCAATATCTATAATCATTACCCCGTTTGGTTTCGAGATGTCGATTCCCGCGCCGATGGCAGCCGCCAGCGGTTCTTCGATTAGGAATACCTCTTTCCCCCCGGCCTGGATGGCGGCTTCCGAAATCGCCCGTTTTTCCACTTCGGTCACTCCGCTTGGAATGCCTACCAAAATTCTGGGCTTGGAAAAGCCTCTGCCGCATACCTTGCCGATAAAATGCTTCAGCATTCTTTCCGTGACGTTGTAATTGGAAATAACGCCTTCCCTTAACGGCCTGAGGGCCACGATATTGCCCGGCGTCCGGCCGATCATTTTTTTGGCCTCCGCGCCGATAGCAAGAATTTGATCCGTATATATATCAATGGCCACGACGGACGGTTCGTTAATGACCACGCCCTTCCCCTTCTGATAGACCAGGACATACGCCGTGCCGAGATCGATTCCTATATCTTTTTGAATTCCCAAAGCATACCCCTCCTTTTAGCTGCATATATATATAAATTCGAAAATTTTAGCCTAAATATGCGGATTGATCGTCTGCCATTATTTCCCTGTAAAGGCCGGGGTTTTGCAGTTCCTGAATATTGTGCCCGCCGCGCGGGCAAATAAAACCCTTTTCGGTTGAAAAGCCCAAGTTTTAATATGCAAATATCATGTGGCCGACGCGCAAGGCGACCGGCTTTGCCAGGATCCATTCGTTGGTGCACTTGTCGTCATAATAAAACTGGGCTCCGTTGGTAGGATCGGATCCGTTCATGGCGGCTTTGGCCGCTTCAATGGCTTCCGGCTGTGCCGGCTTGTTGATCCACCCGTTCACCACCGGGGTAAACTGATAATACTCGCCGATCTTCTGATAGATGACGTCTTTGATCGAGTTCGGCCAGTCGCTGCTTTTCACCCTGTTCATGACCACCGCGCCTACGGCCACCTGGGCATCGAAGGGCTCGCCCTGGGCTTCGGCGGTTATGAGTCTTGCGAGCAGATCCAGATCCTCCGATTCTGCTGCCGGCTTTGCTGCGGCGGAAGCATTCGAAACGGCGGTGGAGGGAGCCGGCGTTTCCTTGGCGGCGGGTGCGCTATCAACATCGGTATTTGTAGCGGCCGGCGCCGCCTGCCGATATCTTTCCGTATCGCCTCTTGATGCGGCGTACAGCCCGTCACTTTCCCGCCCGATCAGGGCGCCGCGCTTCTCGTTATTATCTGCGGGATTATCCGCAGATGTTTCGTTGTCATAAGACGGATCGTTTTCCGCGGGCAGCGTCGGTTTCAGTCCGGCGGCCGCTGCGCCCCCATAACTCTTATTCTCCGTCAGATTTGTATCCGAGGTAAAATGGGTTGCCGCAAAAATATAGATCAACAGCATAATTACGAACAGGATTCCTGTAAAAAATAAAGTCCCCCTGTTTTTTATGTATTTATTCATATTCATTTGCCCTCCTTTTCCTCCCGGGTCTACGAACAGAAAAGAGGTTTCCCTCTTTCACGAGAAAAACCCGAACATGCTCCCCGGCACTCTGGTAAAGAGTTTCGGTCATACAAATATTCTAATACGACACGGTATAACAATCTAATGGTAAGTCTAAGAAGGGCAGGCAATATTTACACGAAATAAGAGATATAAGGCTTACTTCCCCAACGCCTCCGCATCGGCAACCACAATCAGCCTCGGGTGCATCTGCAGGATGGAACCCGGGACGGCCGGGGTGACCGGACCATACAGCACTTTGCGCAATATGTCCGCCTTTCTTTTTCCGCTGGCGCAAAGAACAATGGATCTGGCCTGCATGATGGCTTTGATCCCCATGGTGATGGCCAGCCTGGGAACATGATCCCTGCTGGGGAAGTATCTGGCGTTGGCGTTGATGGTGCTCTCCTTCAAGCGGACACAGTGGGTCATCTGTTCAAAAGCCTCGTCCGGTTCATTGAAACCGATATGCCCGTTTTCGCCGATGCCCAAAAGCTGCATATCGATACCTCCCAGAGATTCGATGAGCCGGTCGTAGCGCCGGCATTCCTCTTCAATATTTTCCGCCATACCGTTTGGGATGTGGCAATTTTTCTTGTTAATATTAATATGGTTGAACAGATGCTCGTTCATAAAATACCGGTAGCTTTGTTCATTATCTCCGTCGAGACCCACGTATTCGTCCAGATTGACGGTTGATACCCCGGAAAAGTCGATATCGCCCTTCCGGTACCAATCGACAAGCTGTTCATAAATACCGATTGGCGTGCTGCCGGTTGCCAGTCCCAGCACGGAGTTCTCCTTCAGGATTACCTGTGCCGACAGAAAGTTCGCGGCCTTGCGGCTCATATCCTTATAATCCTTTGCCTCTATCAGTTTCATGATCTCATCCTCCAGGTAATCAGCGCCGGCAGTCGGCCGATGCTGCTCCGTCCAGTATCTCTTCAATCCAATTGTCCACCAGAAGATTCATACAACCTAACATGGCATAATGATTCTTTTCCCTGGGCAATGTTACCTTAACCTTGTTTCTGATCGGAGACTTGCTTAATAACTCACATTTTTCGGATGCCGCCTCCCGGATCAGCCCGGCCAGCACAGGCAGGCTGGAATCCACCACAATGGAGCCGGGATTCAGCAACCAGCATATATTATACAACATCTCCGCGGCAAAATTTAGTACTCTTTTCAAGATTTTCAGCTGGTTATCCGGCAGATCCGGATACTTCAGCAGCATTGCCTCCAGTTCTCCCTGGTCCGGAACACCCAACTGCTCGCACAGACCCGAAACCGAGAGTATGCTTTCATAGCTTCGTTCGATCCCATCAAAATGGGTAAGGCACTGCCCAATTTCTCCCGCTGCGCAGGAATCACCCTGAAAAATTTCTCCGCATCTCACGAAAGCGCTGCCCAGGCCGTCTCCCACATATAAATAGTATAGGCTTTCACTGTCTGCCAATTGGTACTCCAGGCCTGCAGCAGCGCATACGTCATGGATGATCACAGCATTTTGAATACCCAGTTTCTCCGTCAGAAGCGCCTTCAGGTGAACATCCTTCAGCCCGGGAATAAGATCACAGTTTACGGCGTCTTCTTCCTCGTAGTATATGCTGGGCACCGAAACCGCCGCTCCAAGCAGTGGCAGTTTCAAGTCTTCCGTCACGGTTTTCCTGATCAGGAGAAGGCTTTCATCCAGCGCATCGGAAAAATCGGAATAACGGCCTACTTTTACCTTCCCTTCCGACAACAAGCGGGAATGAATATCATAAATAAAATATCCAATCTGGCTGGTCTTGCACAGATTCACACAGCAGAAGCAGCCCAGATTCTGAACAAAACTCAGCTCCTTTGGCTTCCTCCCGATATTGCTTGTCACCGTGGTCTCTTCCAGGATGCCCGCCCTGAGAAGTTCGTCCACGATTTTTTTCACCGTGATCACGCTTACTTTGCTGAAAGCGGTCAGTTCGCTGCGCTGCAGCTTCTCGTGTTCGACCAGGGCTTTCAAAATGTTGTAGCTGTTGTTGTTTCGTATTGATCTGCTTGTTAAGTTTTCTTTTATCATCAACTCACCCGCTATCCTTTTGAAATCCTAGCTGCTTTCTTTCAGGACCAGTCCGGCTACCGCGCCCAGAATGCCGGCATTGTACGAGTTGCCCGCGGGAGCGATTACCGTCTGGCCGCGAAATTCAGCCGGCAGCATTTCGTCTGTCAAACGCGTCAGAGTAGGGATAATGAGTTCACATTCGCTGGAAATCCCGCCGCCGATCAGCACTTTCTGAGGATCAACCAGCAGGCACAGGTTCGCAATCAGTCTCGCCACGCCCCTCATCCATTCCTCGAATGCAGCTAGATATTCCGGCTCTTTATTATAACATTTTTTGAAAAATTTGAAACCATCCACAGGTTCTTGCATTTCTTTGGAGATTTTTGACATGACAGCTTCCGTCGAATAATGTCTTTCCGCAAAATCTTTATCGGATATGTAATCGCTGTAGCCTATCTCGCCGGCCCTGTTGTGGAATCCATGCACGAGTTTTCCGTTCATCACCAGCGCCCCGCCGATCCCTGTCCCCAGAGTGATACAGAGCAGGCTGCTGCAGCCCCTTCCTTCTCCCACCCAAAGCTCTCCAAGCGCCACAGCCTTGGCGTCGTTTAAGATGACGACGGGAAGACCGGGATAGCGCGCTTCCAATTCCTCTTTCAGGTTCATCCCCTGCAGAGCGGGGAGATTTTGCACCGCACCCAGAAAGCGGCCGCTTTTACTGTCTATGACCCCCAACGAAGAAACCCCGATCCCCTGGACGCCCTCTGAAACGGCATGATCGCAGATTCGGAAAATTTCCCCTAAAAAAGCTTCTCTGCTCATGCTCCGGAATGTATCGAAGCTGCCTTTTTCATAAATGGTCCCCCTGGAGTCCACTTTAGCGAATTTTGTGGAAGTTCCTCCGATGTCGATTCCAAAATATTGTGTTTCTATCATCTCTGTTCCGCCTTCCTTCTGACGTGATGCGATTTTAATCGTTTTTATATGCATTCCGCAAAGGATTCCTCTATGATCCTGATTGCTTCATCCACATGCTTCTTCTCCGTTATCAGAGGGGGATGAAGTACGACCACCGTGTTCTGAAGATTCCTTCTGCTCTCCAGTTCAGTGATCAGTCCTTTGGAAAGCATGGTCTTAAAAAGCCGTTGCCCCAGTTCGAAATCCGCTTCCTTCGTTTTACGGTCCTTTACAAGTTCAAAGCCCGCCAGCAAGCCCGTGCCCCTGACGTCACCGATTGCCACGAAGCGGTCCTGCAGGCGCCGAAGCTCTCCGATCAGGTAGGATCCCACTTCGGCCGCCTGCTCACACAACCGCTCCCTCAAGATAATTTCTATATTTTTCTTGGCGGCGGCGCACATAAGCGGATAGCAGGAATGGGTGTGTCCGTGAAGGGTCAGCGCGTCCGCCGCCTCGCCGATGTCTTTCCTGGCGATGACCACCGAGCCCGGGATATATCCTCCGGTAAGCGCTTTTCCCGAAACCAGGATATCGGGAGTCACTCCCCATTGCTGGCACGCGAACATGGATCCCGTCTGCCCGAAACCGGTGACCACTTCGTCGAAGATCAGCAGCGCATTGTATTTGTCGCAAAGCTCCCTGAGTCCTTTAAAAAAGCCTTCCGGCGGTA
>Ga0134099_1001679_pt1 | contig 20197 bp, 17 predicted proteins | sample 10_taG_2_FD_105482 | JGI IMG/M metagenome (GOLD analysis project Ga0134099, IMG submission 105482) | Switchgrass degrading microbial communities from high solid loading bioreactors in New Hampshire, USA - 10_41_5_180_A2 metaG | ecosystem: Engineered > Bioreactor > Semi-continuous > Anaerobic >...
CATGCGTTAGGAGGATCGGACTAATCCACAGCGTCTGTAAGAATTATAGCATTAAGTCCTTGGAGAGGGACTATAAACACTACTACTTTATAATACGAGGAGAATAAAAAATGATAAGAGGATTTTATACCGGCGCTTCGGCTATGATCAGCCAGCAGACCAACCTCAATACCATAGCGAACAACCTTGCCAATGCGAACACGACGGCCTACAAGCCCCAGCAGGCCGCTTTTTCCGCATTGATGTACCAGAACGTTTACGGCGGCGGAGGAGAGGGTAATCATATCGCGACCGGACACGGGGTCAAGGTTCAAAAGACGGGGATCGACTTCACCCAGGGAGAACTGCGAAATACCGGCATGCCGTATGACTGCGCGATCATGGGCGAAGGCTTCTTCGCCATCGAAAACAGGGAAGACGGAACCATTACCTACACCCGTGACGGAAGCTTCCAACTTGCCGTTGACGGTTCGGAAGCCTGGCTTGTGAACAGTGACGGGAATTATGTTCTGGATGCGGACGGCGAAAGGATACAGATCACCGAGGCCAGGACGGACGCAGCAGGAAAGGTTACCGGCGGATTTAATCCGGATGTTGTGGGAGTCTTCCGATTCCCAAATCAGTATGGACTGGAACTGGCGGGCGGCAATCAATACAGGGCGACGGAGCTTTCCGGCGAGGCCGAAGCCGTGGAAAATCCGGAGATCAGGACCGGATACCTTGAAGGCTCCCGAGTTCAGATCGCTCAGGAAATGGTGAAGATGATCGAGGCATCCAAGGGGTTTTCATTCGGATCAAGGATTGTGCAGACCGCAGACGAGATGGAAAAAGTGATCAACCAGCTCAGATAATGCAATAAGGGGCCCGGACAATCCAATCCTATAGCAAGGAATTGTCGAATTTTTTTCAAGTTGTTGTTTAATATCCAGGTAAATTATGTTATTATCAAATTGTAAATATTATTATGAATTTTTTAACAATTTATATTTTGCTCTTAATCATATCAGCGAATTCGGTCGGCGATTCTGTCTCAACGTCGGATGGCAAGGTGTTGCGCCTTGCCATCCGGTGCCGCATTCATGTTAACAACAGGGTATACCCTGAAACGAGCACGACAAAACATTGGATTGGGAGAAGAAGATGGATCAGAACCAAACCCCTGAAGTCATCAAAACAACGGAACAGCCTGAGAACCAGCCCGCGATGCCTGTTTTGATAGAGGTGAGTGCAAGCGACGACGGAATGACAGGCTACATAAAGCTGGTAAAACAGGGCGCAAATTACCTGCCGGTTACAAAAGAGCAGCTGATGGAGGCGCTTAAAGCAAACAGGATTGTCTACGGAGTGAAGGAGTCTTCTCTGGAAAAACTGGCAGCAAGGCCTATTTTCAATATTAAGATCGAGGTGGCAAAAGGTCTGCCGCCTGTGGATGGACAGGACGGTTATGTTACGTATTATGTGAAGAGGGATTCCGAGTACAAACCGGAAATCAACCTCGAAGGAGAGGTTGACTATAAAAACCTGGACTACTTCCAAATCGTCAAAAAAGACCAGATTCTGGCCGAAATCATAAAAGAAACGCAGGGCACCGAAGGAAGGAATGTTTACGGAGCCGTGTTAGCTCCAAAGGTTGGCCGTCCGCCCACTTCCCCCGCCGGGAAAAACACGCGCCTGATTCAGGACGATACCCTGTTGGTGGCAGAGTGCGACGGAGTCATCCGCTTTATCAAGGACACCGTTGACGTCAACGAAATGCTGAAGGTCAACGGCAACGTAGACCAGCTCACCGGCAATATCAATTTTTCCGGCGACGTCACCATTGAAGGGGATGTGAGCAGCGGCTTTTCGGTCAAATCGGGCGGAAACGTCATCATCAAGGGCGTGGTTGAGGACGCGACGATCGAAGCGGCCGGAAACGTACATATATCGAAGGGCATCAACGGCGGCGGAAGAAACAGCATCAGGGTAAGCGGAAATCTTAAGACCAAATACATCGAGCATGCCAATATCTATGTGGAAGGCGATATCAACGCGGACTACATCATCGACAGCAACGTTACCTGCCTGGGGAATATCGAACTGGCCGGGGCCCGGGAACTGATCGTCGGCGGTGACGTAAAGGTCATGGGAGAACTGAGGGCTAAGGATATCGGATCCGAAAGCGAACGGAATACCAGGATCGAAGTGCTGGGCGTTAAAATTATGGACAACCAGTCCATCGAGCGGCTGACGAAGGAACGGGACGAGCTCAGCGGCAGGCTGCAGCTTCTGACCGAAAGAGTCCAGAAATTGAACCAATCCAGGCTGAATGCGGACGACAATATCTTGGAACAGCTTGCCATGGCCAAAAAGCAGGTTCTTGTCATCAAGGAGAAAATCGACCAGCTGAATTATCAGATTCAGCAATTGGAAAAGGACTGGACCATGGAATTCCCGGGCTGCATCCTATGCAAACGCAAGATTTACCAGGGTGTAAAAATCTTTTTCGGGGAGGAACGGTTCAACTTCGAGCTGTCAAATATCCAGCATTGCAGGATTTTCTGGGCAGACGGAAAAATAATACAGGGTACGCTATAAACCGGAAAAAGGCGACGATGGTTATAAGACGGAAAGCCGGGAGCCTACCCTACCAATACATGAATAGGGTGATAGGGTTTGAAAAAAACGGCTTTTATGAGAGTTGACGCCGTGTATGCGGACGGAGAGACTGCAATCGCCATATCATCGGAAAAGGTAACTTACATGGAAGGAAAGCTGACCCTGCAGGGAAGAGATTTCACCATAATTCCCCATGGCTCCGCTGTGGAATGCGTTGGGTACCTTTGGGACGGCTTTGTTAAGATTAAAGGTGAAGTGGCGATTTCCACCGAATCCCAGCTGAATATCGTCATTAAGGATATGAGCGGCAAGCAGGAACGCAGGAGCTTTCTCAAAGTCCGGACAGGGGTGAACGTCGTACTGACGCGGGCATTTTCCCTCGGCAGGCGCTGCAAGCCGTACAGGATCAATGAAACGATTTTAACCAAAGACCTGAGCCTTGGTGGGGTTTCTTTTTATTCCAACCGGATTTTATTTAAAAAACAGCAAATAGAAATTGATTTCAGCGCAGTGATACCGGATTTAAAAGTAAGGGCCGAGGTCCTGAGAAAGGAAAGGGGATCCTTCCTTCATAAAGTAAGAGGCGCTTTTAAAAGGTATCGGTATATTTACGCCTGCCGTCTTCTAAAAGTCAATGGTGAAGCAGAAAGAGCCCTCTGTGCGTATGTTTTAAGAACCCAATTGGAAAACAGAAAAAAACTGTTGAAATATGGAGGATAAGACGATGTCAAAAGCAATAGCGATCACGAATCAGAAGGGCGGAGTAGGAAAAACTTCCACGGCCAGCGCCTTGGCCAGCGGTCTGGCCAACAAGGGCTACAGGGTTTTGGCCATAGATCTTGATCCCCAGGGAAATCTGGGATTCTGTCTCGGTGCGGAGATTGACAACAGCCCGACGGTCTATGAGCTGATGAAAGGTTCCGTCTCCATCGACCAGGTGATACAGAGAAACAGCGGTATCGACATCATCCCGTCCAATATCCTCCTGAGCGGAGCCGAGTTGGAATTCAGTCATCTCGGAAGGGAATACCTGCTGAAAAACGGGATCGCTCCCGTAAGGGACAATTATGACTATATCATCATCGACACGCCTCCGGCGTTGAATATACTGACCGTAAACGCCTATACGGCAACGGACAACCTGATCATCCCGATGGTGCCGGAAATTCTGAGCTTGCTTGGAATTTCGCAGCTGAGGGAGACCATTGATCTTGTTAAGAGCATTTACAATCCGAAGATCGAGGTGCTTGGCATCCTTTTAAATAAATATGACAAACGCAGACTCCTGACAAAAGATGTGGAAGAGATGGCCGAAATAATAGCAAAGGAGTTGAATACCAAGGTATTCAGAACAAAAATAAGGTCCTCTGTGACGGTGGCCGAGGCGCCGGCTCATGGCGTAAGCGTGTTCAAATACTCACCGAAAGCGAATTCCACAAAAGATTATCGTCAGCTAATTGAAGAACTGCTATCGCAAAAGGGGATGAGACTGGATGGCGAAGAAAAGCAATAAGACCGAGCATGTGTTAAGGCTCATCACAAAAAATGGCGCGCCGGTGCGGGAGGACGATCTTTTTGCCATCGACGACGACATATACGAAAACGGAACATCAGCCGTCCGCAGGGCCGCCCTGGCCGAAGCCGATTTGAATCCGGAGAAAGCCGGATCGGAGCAGGACGATCGGAAGGGACCCGAGACGAAAAAAACGGAAGGGGCGGCCGCCGAGACGATGTCAGACCAGGAGCAGCCATCGGCATCCGAACCCGTCCGGCAAGAGCCCACCGCAGCCGATTCCGCCGAAGCGGAAGTCCGGCATGAATCGCCTGTGTTAAGATCGTTCAAAGAACAGGAAAACCTAATGCCCGCCGCCGTTCCGGATCAGAGCGGCGGTCTTGTAAATATAGCCGAAATCCTGGCAAGGGAAAGAATCGCGATGGTAATGGAAAGGATGAAGGTCTGCACCTGCGGGATATGCTACAACGACGTACTGGCGCTGACATTGAATTCATTGCCGACAAAATATGTCGCCACCGGATCCGGGAAGCAGTATTTACAGCGCAACGAGTATAAAGAAAAGTATGAAACGGATATTCTGGCGGCGCTTACTAAGGCATGCGTCCGGGTGAAAGCATCTCCGAGGCACTGAATCCGTATCGCGATATATTCATCACAACGGAGTATAAAATGGGGTGAAAATTTGTTAACCAATTACGATGAACTGAATGATATGCAGATCGACGTCCTGAGGGAAATCGGAAACATCGGCGCCGGCAACGCCGCGACGGCTTTGGCTACCATCCTGGATGAAAAGGTGGAGATCTCGCTTCCAAAGGTAAGGATAACGGATTTCAATACCGCCGTGAACGCCCTGGGCGGCGCGGAAGCCATGACGGTTGGGGTGCTGCTCAATTTTAACGGTGAAGCCAACGGGATGATTATGTTTTTGCTCAATATGCAGGATGCGCAGGCCATCACAAACATCCTCATCCAGGAAGAAAATGGGGGCGAAGAAGAGGGCGCGGACGGCCGGCTGAGCGATCTGAAGCTGTCGGCGATCAAAGAAATCGGAAATATCCTCGGATCTTCCTACATTAATTCCCTGGCAACATTGACAGGCCTGAATATCAATATTTCGATCCCCTATATCGCCATCGATATGGCGGGGGCGCTGATGAGCGTCCCGATCATCGAATTCGGATCCATCGGCGACAAGGTCATGTTTATCGAGGAGTGCTTTATAACGGAGGAGGACCGGTTATCCGGCAATATTATATTGTTTGCAGAAATAGAGACTTTGAAATTAATAATGGAAAGATTAGGACTTGAAGTATGAGCGAATTGCTGGTAGTTGGGATCTCCGACTATAAAGTTGCCAGAAACCCCACCGTTTTAGTGACCTATGCGCTTGGTTCATGTGTTGGAATATGTATATACGACAGCAGGCTGAAGATTGGCGGATTATCCCATATCATGCTTCCGGAAAGCAGTATGTTCAATAAAAACGACTTGAACAGGATGAAATTTGCGGATACCGCCATTGTGGACATGGTGCAGGATTTAATAAAGCTCGGCGCCGACCCGCGCAGGCTTACCGCGAAGATCGCCGGAGGAGCCCAGATGTTCGATGTCCAGCAGGCAAGCATGATTGGAACCATCGGCGACAGGAACGTTTGCAGCGTCAAGGATACGTTGCACAAGCTGAAAATCCCTCTGATCGCCGAGGATACCGGGTTGAATTACGGCAGAACGGTCTATTTTGACCTTGAAACCGGAGTCATGAAGGTGCAGTCCCTGGGCAGAGGAACGCGAGAATTGTAAGCACTTTTGCCTTAAGTATTTATCCGACCGTCCGATATACTTTAGTACGGGAGAAATCATCCATACCTGAAAGGAGAAAAGATCATGGCTGATATTTTTGATGAGGGCAAGTTAATGGAAGAAGATACACAGCACGGAAGATTCCTGACATTTACGCTGGAAGATGAAGTATACGGTATCGAGATCAAGTATGTAACCGAAATTATCGGCCTCCAGTCCATAACTAAGGTTCCGGAAGTGCCGGACTATGTGAAAGGAATTATTAATTTAAGAGGCAAGATCATACCTGTAATCGATGTGCGGCTGAAATTCGGAAAGCCTCCCATTGAATACAATGACAGGACCTGTATCATCGTCATTGATATCGGAGACGTCTCCGTCGGCCTTATCGTAGATAATGTGGACGAAGTCCTGACCATCGAAGATCAGGATATCGCGGCTCCGCCGGCAAGCAAGACCGGATTTGAAAACCGGTACATAAAAGGAATCGGGAAAGCCGGTGAAAGAGTGCAGCTGCTCCTGGATTGCGAAAAGCTGTTGAAAACCGAGGAGATGGAAATTATTGAAGGGATTCGATAAGGCATGAAGGTTTCACGCAAAATAAAAGTGCTCATCGTCGATGATTCACTTTTATTCAGAGAGACGCTTGCAAAAGAAATCGCCAAGGATTTCGGCATCGAGGTTATCGGAACTGCAGAGGATCCTTATGCGGCGAGAGATAAAATCCTGGAACTGAAACCTGACGTCGTTACTTTAGACGTTGAAATGCCTAAGATGGACGGGATTGCTTTCCTGAAAAAGCTGATGCCCCAATATCCGCTGCCCGTCATCGTGGTGAGCTCCGTGGGAAATAATGTCTTTGAGGCGCTGGATGCCGGAGCGGTGGACTTTGTCACAAAGCCGGACACGAGCAAGCCCGGAGGAATGAATTCCTTTATCAACGAATTGATCGTCAAGATAAAGATCGCTTCCACCGCGAAGGTCGGGAGCCATAAGAAGAACTGCGGCACGGTGAAGGCGGTTTCAAATCTTGGAGAGGATATATCGGATTTCGTCGTCGCCATCGGCGCTTCCACGGGAGGAACCGAAGCGATTTACAACGTGATCACCGCGTTGCCCCGGAATATGCCGGGAATTCTGATCGTTCAGCATATGCCTCCCGTTTTTACAAGGCTTTATGCCGAAAGGCTCAACAATTCCTGCCTTCTTGAGGTAAAGGAAGCGGAGGACAATGATGCGGTCAAACCGGGAAGGGTTCTGATCGCGCCGGGAGATTTCCATATGAGGCTGGCAAAGAACGCTTCAGGCTATTATGTCAGATGTGCCCGAGGAGAAAAGGTCAACGGCCATTGCCCATCCGTGGACGTCCTGTTTGATTCGGTCGCCGAAGTCGCAAAGGACCGGGCGATCGGCGTCATACTGACCGGCATGGGTTCTGACGGAGCGAAAGGCCTGCTGAACATGAGAAAGCAGGGCGCTTATACCATCGGGCAGGATGAAAAGACCTCCATCGTCTATGGAATGCCTATGGTTGCCTACAATATCGGAGGCGTTGCAAAACAGCTTCCCCTGGATAAGATTGCGGAAGAGATACGAAACCATCTGTCCCTGAAAAAATAACGACAAAGCGGAAATATCAAAGATACAGGCGCTCCGGCCGATGGCCGGAGCTTTTTCATTGCCGCGGACTTTCGGGCCACCCTCCGGAAATGCAGGCTTTTCTTTTTTTTGAGCACCTATCTTTCCATTCGTTTTTTCGAGGCGCAGGTTTTCCTGTCAATCTTGAAAAAAGCATATTTTTTACGTGCGGTTCGAAGCTCCCGCCCTTCCCGTTTTTTATGAACTATGCGCCTTTTTTGTTTCGGCCTTGATGCCGACAAACGCTATTTTTTACGAAAAATCCCAAGATAATGTTGAATTTCAATTGCCGCCCCTATAAAGAAGGCTCCGGCTGCTGTCGATAAATTTATCGGTATATTTTATGGAAAGGCGGTTTGATGGCAGTATGAAGAAAGATTCGGCGAAGCAGCGCTTCAGACTCGGGAAAAGAATCAGGGGAGGATTTACAAAGATAACCTTTGTTATCATCGCGATGATGCTCATCAGTATCGCATCGGGTGCTATACTGGCATCTTATACCAAAGGGATCTATGACGGGCCGTATCGTCGCACGGTGGTCGTCGGTCAGGTCGAACTGGGACTGGAAAATCTGCAAAAATATCTTTATACAGCTATCGCCCAGGATGATCCGGAGTTGGTAAAAGCTGCGGCGATCCAGTTTACGGATAGTTGGAAAACGCTCGATGAGAATGTCGAGATCCTGAGAAGCATGGCTGCCGGGGATGAAACCACGGAAATCGACCTTTTCAAGAGCAAGGTCGACAAAGTCAACGAGGCCTCGCAAAAGATTCTGAGCAAGATCACCGAAATCGACGCCGACCTCACCAATGACAGGGCGGTGCTTGTCATGATGAGAGGAGATGCGATTCCGGCCTTTAAAAGCGCAACTGTGGCCTTAAATTTGCTGAAAGAGCAGTCGGAGGCGTCGGCGTCGGTATACCTGCAGAACACGTACTACGCCCAGGTTTTCGTCATAGGCCTAATGGCGCTTTTGCTTATTGTCAGCATTATCGTTTCAGGAGCGGTCAGCAGGCGTCTTGAGAAGGAAATTTTAACGCCGGTGGAAGAGCTGGTGGAAGTCAGCGCCAAGCTTTCCAAGGGAGAAACCGACGTCGTCATTTCCTATGACAAGGAAAACGAGCTTGGCGTATTGGCCGCCGGCATGAAAGGAATCGTTGCCGCGCTGAAGGATCTGATCAAAGAGGTGAATTCCCTGACCCGGTCCGCCGTGGAAGGAGATCTGGCAAGCCGCGGAGACCCGGAGAAGTTTCAGGGAGGATACCGTGAAATCATCCAGGGGGTCAACAATACCCTTGACGCCCTTATCGATCCCCTGAAAACGGCGGCAGGCTATATGGAACGGATCAGCAAAGGAGATATCCCCGAGAGGATAACCGAAGAGGCCAGGGGAGATTTCAGGGAAATCAACAACAGCATCAATACCTGCATCGATGCGGTGAACCGGTTGATTCACGATACCGGAGAACTGGTTCGCGCGGCGGTGCACGGCAGATTGGACGAAAGAGCCGACAGCAGCATGCACGGGGGAGATTTTGCGAAGATCATAGACGGCGTCAATAAGACCATCGACACGCTGGTCGGGCATATCGACGCTTTGCCGTCTCCGGTTCTGATCATAAACAAGGAGTTTGAGATCCAGTATATCAATAAAGCAGGGGCGGAATTCGCCGGTCGGACCCGGGAGGAGCTTTCGGGGGCCAAGTGCTATGAGGTGCTCCGCACCGGCGACTGCAATACCGAAAACTGCGCCTGCCTGAGAGCGATGGAGCAGGCCGAGATGACGGTCCGTGATACCACGGCGCAGCCTGATGAAAAAACCCATGACATCGCCTATACCGGCATACCGCTTGCCGATGAAAATCATGAGATTATCGGTGCCCTTGAACTCATCGTTGAGCAGACACAGGTGAGAAACGCCGCACGCCAGGCGGAAAGGAATGTCGAGATCGCGAAGAAGCAGGCGGAATTCCAGGAACAGGAAGTCAATCAGCTCGTTGCGAATCTCGAGAAGCTGGCAATGGGAGATTTGTCCATCGAAATCCGGGAAAGAGAAACCGACGAGGACACGCAGCGCATCGGAGAAAACTTTGTGAAGATCAATACTTACCTGAATAACTGCGTTGCGGCTATCCGGGCCCTCATCGACGACGTCGCGGAAATGACCCGTGCCGCGCTGGAGGGAAGAATCGAGTACAGAGCGGACACGACAAGGCACGGCGGCAGCTTTGCCATGATCATGGAAGGCCTGAATAATACCCTGGACGCCGTTCTGGATCCCGTCATCAATGCTCTGGGCGTCATGAAGGCCATGGAGCAGGGCGATCTCAGCGTCCAGATGGAAGGCGATTATCAGGGTGAATACGCGGTGATCAAAGCGGCCATGAACGATACGATCCGCAATATTCAAAGCTACATCGTCGAAATCTCAACCGTCTTGTCCGAAGTGGCCGCCGGAAACCTGGATATCGCTATCACGGCGGATTATAAAGGAGATTTTATTGCCATCAAAGAATCTCTGAACAATATTATCATAACCCTGAACCAGGTGATGGGAGAAATCAGCGACGCCGCGGAACAGGTATCCGCCGGTTCCAGGCAGGTATCCGACGGAAGCCAGGCGCTTTCCCAGGGGGCTGCAATACAGGCCGGATCCATTGAGGAACTCACTTCCTCCATTTCCGAGATTGCGGAGCAGACAAAACGCAATGCTTCCAACGCGAACCAGGCTCATGAGCTTGCAAATACCGTAAAGGAAAACGCGGAGCAGGGCAACGTGCAGATGAAGGAAATGCTCAAATCCATGGAAGAGATCAATGCATCCTCGGAAAATATATCCAAGATCATCAAAGTCATTGATGAGATCGCCTTCCAGACCAATATCCTCGCGCTGAACGCCGCGGTGGAAGCCGCAAGAGCAGGGCAGCACGGCAAAGGCTTTGCGGTTGTGGCCGAGGAGGTGAGGAGCCTTGCCGCAAGAAGCGCGGCGGCGGCCCAGGAGACGACGGAGCTCATCGAGGGTTCCATCAACAAGGTTCGGGTCGGAACCAAGCTGGCCAATGAAACCGCCTCCGCATTGAACGAGATTGTGAAAGGAATCGAAAGCGCGGCGGATATCGTCGGCGAGATCGCCAACGCGTCCAACGAGCAGGCGTCAGCTATCGCTTTTATCAATAATAGCATCGGACAGGTCTCCGAGGTGGTCCAGAACAATTCCGCCACGGCGGAGCAGAGCGCCGCTGCCAGCGAAGAGCTTTCAAGCCAGGCGGAGCTGCTGAAGGAAATGATGTCAAGATTCCGGCTGAACAAAGGGATGAAATCCCTGCCGGAAAGCCGTAATCCCATGAAGCTTCTTGATCAGCCTGCAGACCACGGTATCAAAGAACCCGAAGCTGGAGAACCGGAAAAGAAGGTCTCAATGCGCAGGGAATCCGGAAACCGGGAGCCGAAGGGCAAAGGTGAGAAGCATAAAGAACCGAAAATCCTGCTTTCAAAAGACGATTGCGACAAGTATTGACCAGGAGCCTTGCATAAGCAAATGATTTTCGCGGGACAGTTCAGACTGTCCCGCTCTTTTTTCACACCCAGGCTTCGATAGGAGCCTTCGTTATGGACCGTCGATCACGTCCGGTTAAGCCCGTATTCATTTTGTCCTATAAAAAATTCTCTCAAAATATTAGAAAATTTCGTAAATACGGCTTAATTGTTGAAATAATAATCCGATATCCGATATGATTGAGTTAATTTTTACAAAAATGCAGTTATTTCTTACAATCGAAGCAGGGTTAACCAGAAAAATATTGTAGTGGGAGGTAGCCATGAGACTGACATTATCGAGAAAAATCGCATTGTTTTTCGGGATCTTGATTGTGATTGTATCGTTGGCGCTGGGGATTACGTCGATCCAATTAAGCACCCGCGAGATGCTTGCGCAGCAGGAAGAAATGATGCTGCATTATGCAGACGAAGCGGCCAACTATATTCAGGGATACATTTCCGGCAATCTGGCGGCTTTAAACGAGGTAGCGCGTCGCAGCGAAGCGGCAACCATGGATTACGCAACGCAGCGGGCGTCGATTCTCCCGGATATCAAACGGCTCGGATATGACAGCATGGCGGTTGTCACAGCGGAAGGATTTGCCTATGATATCGCGGAGGGAACGGAATCGGACTTAAGGGACCGGGCATACATAAAAACGGCGCTCACAGGCAAAAGCTGCATTTCCAATGTATTGATCAATAAATTAACCGGCGAGCCGGCCATCATGGAAGCGGCTCCCATCATCTCAGACGGCAAGGTGGTCGGAGTGCTGATAGGAAGAAGAAACGCGAACTTTCTGAGCGAGATTACAAATTCCCAGGGGATCGGAGAACGGGGCTACGCTTTTATTATTGGTTCTGACGCCACGTTCTATGCCCATCCCAACGCGGATTATGTATTGAATCAGGTCAATGCTTTCGCGGACATGGAGGCGGGCGGCCCGTTGAAGTCTTACGGGCAGGCCTTGCAAGAACTGGGAGTGGGAAACCGGGGCATACTCAAATATGAGCTTAACGGAGAGAAGCGGCTCACGGCCATGGCGCCGATTCCGAACACCGACTGGGTCATCGGAATCGGAAATTACGAAGCGGACGTTTTGGCGGGAATCAACTCCCTTCGCAACACGCTGCTCATTCTGTCCGCCGCGGTGGTTCTGATCGGAGTCCTTACGGCTTTCCTGCTGGGAAGCAGAATAAGCAAGCCGATCCGCGGCCTTAGGGAGCTGGCTAACCGCATCGCCGAAGGTGATGTCGAGGTGGATACGAAAACCAACCTGAAAGACGAAGTGGGCGAGCTTATCGTCGCTTTCGGCGAAATGGCCGGAAATATCAAAGCCCAGGCCGAGGCGGCCAGGCGGATCGCCGAGGGCGATCTGTCCATAGAAATCAAGGCGAGATCGGATAAGGACGTGCTTGCCATCAGCATGATGTCGGTCATCAAAACCCTGCGGAATCTGGTATCCGAATCTAAAATGCTGGTGGAAGCCGCCGTGGAAGGCAGGCTGGAGACCAGGGGGGACGCGGGAAAGTTCCAAGGCGGGTACAGGGAGATCATCGAGGGCTTCAACGCGACGCTGAACGCCATCTCGGAGCCCCTGAACGTTGCGAAGGAATTTGCCATAGGCATGGCGGAAGGCACGCAGATGGAACCGATTCCGGACGAAGACCGGTATAAGGGATATTACGGCGACCTGATCAGAAGTTTAAACAGCGTCCTGACGTCCCTGCTGAACATGCTGTCTGAAGTAATGGGCTTGACGCAGGCGGCGACGCAAGGGGATCTGTCGCGCCGGGCCGACATTTCCGAAATGAAGGGAGGATACAAGATGCTGGTTCAGGGCATCAACGACACCCTGGACGCGGTCATCGGGCCGCTGAAAACGGCGGCGGGATATATCGAGCAAATCGGCATGGGCCTGATTCCGGAGAAGATCACCGACGAATACAGGGGAGACTTCAACGATATCAAGAACAGCATCAACTCCTGCATCGACGGGCTCGGCGGGCTGGTTGATGGCAGCGCGGTCCTCGGGAAAATGGCGGTCAACGATTTTGACAGCAGGGTGGAAGGCAATTATCTCGGGATATTCAAAGAAATCGCCGATTCCGTCAATCAGGTTTGCGACAGCGTAAACGCCACCATAAATATCTTAAGCGCTGTTGCCGATGGCGACCTCCAGCATTTGGACATGCTCAAAAAGATAGGCAAAAAAAGCGAAAACGACAGGTTGATACCGGCGGGAATTTCCTTGATCGAAAACATCAAGAGCCTTGTGGATGAGACCGCCATGCTGTCCGAATCCGCGGTGGAAGGCAAGCTGTCCACCAGAGGGGAGGCAGGCAAGTTCAAGGGAGAATACGCGAAGGTAATCAAGGGAATCAACGATACCCTTGACGCGGTCGTGGAGCCGATCAAAGAGGCCTCCGCGGTGCTGAAGGAGCTGGCCGGGGGTAATCTCCAGATCACGATGGAAGGAGACTACCAGGGAGACCATGCCGAATTGAAGGAAGCCATCAATTCCACCATTGCCAATCTGCGGATGTATATCGACGACATTTCCCGCATTCTTTCCGAGGTTGGAGAAGGGAACCTCACGGCTTTCGTCACCGCCGAGTACATGGGCGATTTCGTGGTCATCAAGAATTCCCTGAACAGCATCATCGCATCGCTGAATCAGATTCTCGGAGAGATCAGCGAGGCGGCGGACCAGGTGGCCTCCGGGTCCAGGCAAGTGTCCGACGGAAGTCAGGCCTTGTCCCAGGGTTCCACAATGCAGTCCAGTTCCATCGAGGAGCTTACCGCTTCCATTGCCGAAATTGCCAATGCCACCAAGGAGAATGCGATCAACGCAAACCAGGCCAGCGACCTGGCAAAGGAGGCAAGAAGCAACGCAGAGAAGGGCAGCGGTCAGATGAAGGACATGCTTGGCGCGATGCAGGAAATCAACGAATCCTCAGCCAACATCTCCAAGATCATCAAGGTCATCGACGACATCGCATTCCAGACCAACATCCTCGCGCTGAACGCCGCGGTGGAGGCTGCGAGGGCAGGCCAGCAAGGGAAAGGCTTTGCGGTTGTGGCGGAGGAGGTCAGGAGCCTTGCGGCGAGGAGCGCGGCGGCGGCGCAGGAGACCACGGAACTCATAGAAAGCTCCATCAGCAAGGTCCAGGCGGGGACGAAGATCGCCAACGATACGGCGGCCGCGCTGGTTGAGATTGTGGAGGGAATCGAGAAATCCGCGAATCTTGTGAGCGGAATTGCTCAAGCGTCCAACGAGCAGGCGTCTGCTATCGCCCAGATCAACAAGGGCATCGAACAGGTCTCCAAGGTGGTTCAGAACAACTCGGCCACGGCGGAGCAGAGCGCGGCTGCCAGCGAAGAGCTTTCGAGCCAGGCAGAACTCCTGAAGGAAATGGTGAGCAGGTTCCGGCTCGGAAAAGTGACGAAGGCCCTGACGGGGACGGCGGGACTTCTCGAAGGCGGCGCCGGCGGGGCGGAAGGAAAGAAGGAAGCTGCAGCACGGAAGATCATGTTGAACGAAGACGTTCATGACAAATATTGATTTCACGGCCGGGCAGATATCAGCCGGACAGGCAGATATCTGCCCGGCTGGCAGCTGTCAGCCCCCATGAAAAATTCTTGGGCCGGTTCTGAGAAAAGGCAGGGCGCTATTCCCATAAGCCAGAAGGAACCGGCTTTTATTATAGCGGGACAACTGAAAATCTGCGGAGACTTAACAATATAATGCATAATTAGCATTAAAAGTAAATTTTAATTGACATATATTTACATATATAGTATTATTATGTTACCAACATGCGCCGGAGCGCTTTGCCGCAGAAAAGGGTGTTTTGGAAATCAACCTGAAAGGAAAGGGAGAAGAACAATGGCAGGTAAGGAAAAGGAAAAAGAAAAGGATCGTGAGGTAACATTTCAAGTGGAGGAGCATATCGGAGTCATCGGGGTCTCGCCTACCGGCTGGAAAAAGGAGCTCAATATGGTTTCCTGGAACGGAAATCCGGCCAAGTATGACATCAGGGAGTGGGATGAAGATCACAGCCATATGAGCAGGGGAATCACCATGAACAAGGAGGAAGTCAAAGCCTTGACCGAGATCCTGAACGGGCTGCAGCTCCAATAAGGCAGCGGTATCCGGCGATACGGCTTAAAGGCCTGAAAATGAAAAGCACCGCGACAGGATTCTGACGGAAGATTCCGAGAGAATTCCTGCCGGGTGCCGAAACGGTTTCTATTATTTATTATTTAAAAGCCGTATCGCTTTTTCCGGGTCGCTGACCTTCATGATCAGCCGGGCAATCCCTCCGTTGGAATACCCGTACATATACGAAAGGTTGATCCCGGCTCCGGAAAGAACCTGAAGATACTTGTGCAGTTCACCGGGCACATCGGGTGTTTCGACGCAGATGACATCTGAAATTTTTACATTGAACTCTTCATCCCGGAGAACGGCCGCAGCCTTGTCGATGTCGTCGACGATCATTCTCAGAACGCCGTATTCTGCGGTTTCCGCAATGCTTAAAGCGGTGATATTGATGTTGTGCTTGTATAGAATGTCGGTCACTTCCTCCAGTCTTCCCAATTCATTCTGGAGAAATACGGATAACTGTTTGATTACCATGCGTGACACCTCTCTCTTCAAATCGCGGGCGTCGTAACTTCTCTGGCGCCGCCGTTCTAATTTGATTTTGCACTTAAAGCTTTCGCTTGTCAATCACACGCTGCGCTTTTCCTTCGCTTCTTTTAATCGTCTTATGTTCAACCAGGCTTATGATAACGCTTACGCCCAGCACGCTTTCCACCTTATGCTTGATCTTTTCGCGGATTTTGTTCAGCTGCGCGATTTCGTCGGAGAAGTATTTGTCATCGACCTCCACCTGGATTTCCAGGGTATCCAGCGTCCCCTGCCTGTCGACGATGAGCATGTAATGGGGCTTCGCCTCCGGAATCTCAAGCAGCACGCTTTCCACCTGGGACGGGAATACGTTGACTCCCCGGATGATCAGCATATCGTCGGAACGCCCGGTGATCTTTGCCATTCTCACATTGGTCCGGCCGCAGGGGCAGGGCTCGTAATTGAGGCTTGAGAGGTCCCGCGTGCGGTAACGCAACAGGGGCATCGCTTCCTTTGTGATGGTTGTGAAAACGAGCTCGCCGGTAGCGCCGGGCCCAAGCGGCTGCAGCGTGTTCGGATCAATGATTTCGGGAACGAAATGGTCCTCTGCGATATGAAGACCGTTCTGGCATTCGCAGGTGTTGGAAACGCCCGGCCCGATGATCTCGCTCAATCCGTATATGTCGTAAGCCTTTATCTTCAAACCGTCTTCTATTTTTGCGCGCATTTCCTGGGTCCATGGCTCCGCGCCGAAGATGCCGATCCGCAGGGGAAGCTTTTCCACGTCGATTCCGGCTTCCGCAATGGCTTCCGCAAGATGGGCCGCATAGGACGGAGTGCAGGCCAGGACCGTGCTGCCGAAATCCTGCAGGAGGGTGATCTGTCTTGCCGTGTTTCCTCCTGAAATGGGAACCACCGCGGCGCCGAGCTTTTCCGCGCCGTAATGCAGGCCCAAGCCTCCCGTAAACAGCCCGTATCCGTAAGCCACCTGAACGATGTCTTCCTTCGTGGCTCCGGTGCAGCAAAGGCAGCGGGCGACGACCTCGGAAAAGATCTCTATGTCTCTTCTTGTGTATGCCACAACGGTGGGTTTTCCCGTTGTGCCTGAGGACGCGTGGACTCTGACCACTTCGCTTTTCGGAACGGCAAATAGCCCGAAGGGATAATTGTCCCGCAGATCCTGCTTCGTCGTAAACGGCAGTTTCGGCAAATCTTCTATGGAGTTGATGTCGCCCGGCTCCAGACCCAGTTCCTGCATTTTCTTGCGGTAAAACGGCACATTATGATAGACGCGGCTTACCATATCCTTAAGCCGCCTGCTTTGGAGATCATGCATTTGATCCCGGCTCATGCATTCCATCGGTTCGTTCCAGATCATTTTTTTCTCACTCCTCTATTTATAATGTTTCCATACTGCGATGTAACCAAATTTTCGTTTCAGCATATAGTGATAATAAAAATTAACTGATAATAAGGAGGTATTACCATATGGGCTTTGATCGTGGTAATAATTTTAGAGGCATCGATGACAGCCTTCTGTTCTTCTTCCTGTTGTTGGTGATTCTTTTCTGCAATTCGGGAATCTTCGGCTGTGACCGGGGTTTCGACAAATGCTAGAAAACCGAATCACTGCACATACGACATAGCTTGATTAAGCGGCGAAGCCGCTAACGCCGGGGGAACCTTATGGTTCCCTTCGGCGGTTTTTGGGACCGATAATAAAAAAGGGTTTCCGCCTCGTAAGAGACGGGAAACCCGCGGTACCACTCTTCTTGCCTTACGGCCACTCAGGACTTCCAACGAGGCGTTTTGCCCCGCCGCAACGCATAACTCTGCGTTTTATCCGTATCCCGTTAACGGGGGAAACCGTGCACATCTACTCCTTTGTTCAACGTGCAAGCTCGAGGGGGAACTTCGGCTGAACCTTCGTTATCGGCTTTCACCAATCCCGACTCTCTGTAAACGAAAAAGAACAGCTTACTTTACCCTGTCGTCGCTTTGTTGCCGTATTCGTCGTTTAAGGTTATATTACAGTGGGAATCTGACTTTGTCAATATGAAAGTGCTCTTTTTAAACAGGGTTAAAATCCGTGCAGAATGCCAAGTCCGGAAGCCCGTACCGTATTCGAGCAGATGGGCATTTTTGTGTTTTGCGGCGGCTGCCGGAATAATTTCCGGCAGCCGCCGGTGGCGCTATGACTGGGTTGATTCGGTTTTACGGAAGAAGAATGAAATCGCGTAAAGTCCTGCCAAGCCTACGATGGCGAAGATGATCCTGCTGACGATCTCGTAGTTTCCGGCAAATATGCTGGAGACCAGATCATATCTGAAAAATCCGATCAGCCCCCAGTTTATGGCGCCGATAATAAGCAAAATAAGAACTAAATTCCTCAAAATCACCACTCCTTTCATACATGATTATTCCCGATTTGTAAATATTTATTACGGGTGTCTGGAATACTATGGTATAATAACCTTATCGGCCGCCCTGCAGCAGAACCGCAGGGCGGAGCGACATCCATTTCATGCTCGTTAAGCGCTCTTAATAGGATTTTAAAAGGGGGAGGAAGAATGGAAATAAAGATTATGCTGATTACCCAGCCAAGAGCAACCCCTGTCGAGGTGACGGTTGAAGAAGGGACAACGCTGGAGAGCCTTGCGAGAAATTATCAGGACCAGCTGCCATACACGGTCCTTGCGGCCAAGCTGGACAATAGAATTGTGGAACTGACGAGGACGATAGAAAGCCCATGCTCCACGGTTGAGTTTCTGGATATGCGTGATCAGGCGGCAAACCTGATCTACCAGAGAAGCATATCCTTTGTTTATCTGAAAGCTGTCCGCGACGTATTGGGCAAGGTGCCCGTCGTCATAGAGAACTCATTGAACAAAGGGCTTTATACGGAAATCGGCACTCCGGAACCTGTCACGGAAGAGCAAGTCCGGCAGGTGGAACAGAGGATGCGGGAGCTGGTTGAAAAGGATATCCCGTTTAAAAAGGAGCTGATGAACCGGCAGGATACCCTGAAAGTCCTGATTGAGGACGGCCATGTGGGAAAAGTTAAAATGCTCCAAAAGTCTGAAGTCCAATTTTTCCCCTTCTATTCTCTGGACGGATTCCGCAATTTCTTCTACGGGCATATGACGCCTTCCACCGGATACCTGAAGCATTTTGAACTGAGGAAGCTCAGGAAGGGCGTTTTGCTGAGGTTCCCGCATCCGTCAAAACCGGACGAGATGCCTCCCTATGTGGATGAAGTGCTGATGTATAACGTCTTTGCGGAAACAAAGAAATGGGACCGGCTCATGGGAATCTCCTATGTAGACGACCTCAACGAGAAGATAGAAAGCGGCGAGTACAAGGAGATCATACAAATCTCCGAGGCGCTTCATGAAAAGAAGATCGCCCAGATCGCCGACATGATCACGGAACGGAAAAAGCGGATCGTTCTGATTTGCGGACCGTCCTCCTCGGGGAAAACAACCTTCGCGAGGAGACTCATCATCCAACTGCGGGTCAACGGCCTGAAACCCCTGTATCTGGGAACCGACGATTATTTTGTGGAACGGCCCCAGACTCCGAAGGATGAACACGGTGAGCCGAATTTCGAAGATATTGAAGCGCTCGATATCGAACTTTTCAACAGGGATATGAACGCGCTCCTCGCGGGCAAGGAAGTGGACATCCCCACCTTCGATTTCCTGCGCGGCACGAAGGTGTTCGGAAAGAGGATAACCAGGGTGGAAAAAGACCAGCCCATCATCATTGAAGGCATCCATAGTTTGAACCGGCTGCTGACCGAGAAAATACCGGACGAGGAGAAGTTTAAGATCTATATCAGTCCCCTGACTCAGCTGAATATCGACGAGCATAACAGGATTCCCACCACCGACGCGAGAATGCTGCGCAGGTTGGTAAGGGATTACCAGTTCCGGGGGCATAGCGCCCAGAGCACCATCCGTTCCTGGCCAAAGGTCAGAAAGGGCGAGGATAAGAACATATTCCCCTTCAACAGGGAAGCCGACGTATTCTTTAACTCCGTGCACGTATATGAGCTTGCCGTGCTGAAAAAGTACGCGGAGCCGTTGCTTCGCAGCGTCAACAGGACGGAGCCGGAATACGCCGAAGCGGTCAGGATGCTGAAATTCCTTCAATATTTCAAAACCATTGAGGATGACTCCATGATCGCGAACAACTCCATCCTTAGAGAATTTATCGGAGGAAGCATATTTGTATGAATGAAGTCGGCATCATAGGCGGAATTACCGCCGACATCGAAGGACACCCGTATACGAAATTGATCTATGGCGATTCCAACCCGGGCAAAATATCCATGTCCTACGGAGGAGTCGGCAGAAATATTACGGAAAATCTGGCCAGAATGGGCGTTTCCGTAAGCTTTGTCTCCGTGGCGGGAGACGATTTCGCGGGCAGGGGGGCGGTAAGGGAGCTTTCTGATCTCGGCGTC
>Ga0134099_1001681_pt1 | contig 20180 bp, 26 predicted proteins | sample 10_taG_2_FD_105482 | JGI IMG/M metagenome (GOLD analysis project Ga0134099, IMG submission 105482) | Switchgrass degrading microbial communities from high solid loading bioreactors in New Hampshire, USA - 10_41_5_180_A2 metaG | ecosystem: Engineered > Bioreactor > Semi-continuous > Anaerobic >...
AGATTATTTTTTGGTTCTGTCAAGGGCGAGCGATAGCGAGTTCATTTACCCTTGACTGGACCAAATAAATAATCTTATAATTGCAAACAAATTCATGGGGATTTATATAAATTGTTCGGTAAAAATATGTCCAAAAAAGTGTTGACATATCAGTTATGGTATTATTATAACCATTTATTTCAGCTACTGTATAATTTTTATACTGTTCCATATAATTTGAATGTTCATAGAGACTAAAACCTTCATCTACATTTTTGGTTACCCTTTTTATTCCTGATTTTTGTTTAACTTCAAATTCTATTCTAGCTGTAGGTTTATTCTTATTGTTTAAATTTATTCCTTCAAAATATATATATCCAGTAGTCCCTGTAGTGCCTTTTACTGAAATTCCCTTTACCTGTATTTTTTTTACTAACTTCTTATTATAAGCGTCCAAGGCATCCAATCTATATATCTTATTAAATTCCTCCCTATGGGTTGCCGAATATCTTAGAGCGAATATCTTAGAGTAAATAATGGATTAAATAGTTTCAAAGCTTCCTTAGTCTTTTTACCTTCTACTGATTGAGGTTCATCTATTATAAGTATAGGATTAGTTTGTGCAATTACATCTATTGGTCTTCGCGTGTTGAAATCATCTAACTCCATATGTATTCTTCTGGCATCTTTACTTCTTGAATTAAAAGCTTGAGAGTTTATAATCATTACATTAATTCCAGGATCAGAAGCAAATTGATCTATTTTATGAAGTTGCTTAGAATCATATATAAAGTATCTAATTTTAGTACCATATAAATCCATAAAATGGTCTTCTGTCATCTGGAAAGATTTATATACCCCTTCCCTAATAGCAATGGAGGGAACTACAACAATGTATTTATTCCAACCATAAGCCCTACATAGTTCATACATAGTTCTAATGTATGTAAAAGTCTTACCAGTACCTGTAGCGTGATATAGTAAACCAATAGTTTCATTCTTCTTTCTCATCTCTTCTAAGCTAGTTAAAGCTTCTTCCTGATAACCCCTAAGTTCAATAATTTTTCCTCGCTACTTAGGTAGAAAATCCTCACTTAATTTAAAGTTCTCAACTTCACTAAAAAAAGTTAAAAGCTCATCTCTAACTTTTTCCTTATTTTTTACCAATTCATTGTAGGTCCATCTATATATTTTCCAGCCATTATATATTAAGCTATTTTGTTTTAATAGATCATCTTGATATTTATTATCTGACACAATTTTAGGATTATGATAGCTTTCACCATCAATTTCTATTGCTATTTTTTCCCTATCAGTTTCAAGAGCAAAATCTATAAATCTATTATTGCCATATATATCTACAAAAGGATGCTGTGTATATAAAAATTTAGTGTTTTCTGGACCTAGTGCCGAACAGAAAATTTCTATAAATCTATCCTCTGCCACAGAGCCTGTACTAGCTGTTCTAACTATATTCTCCATAACTAACCCTCCACCTCCAAGAGTTTTATCCCTCTCTCAAAACCACCTTTTTCCTTCTTTTTACTCTCTCTTATATCCTCAAACTCCTCTATATCAATAGATTTCAAATAGAGGATTCCATATACCACCTCTACAAGATCTGCTAGCTCCTCTATGTTTTTTGATTCTAGATATTCATCCAGCTCCTCTAGCAGTTTTTGATTAAGATAGTCCAAATGTTCCTCTTTATCCATTATCTCATATTCTACCTTTTTTCCATCTGCTTGGATTATATCAATTATTTTATCTCTAACTAATTTATCGTATTTTTTTATCATATAGTCACCCCTTTCTATTTTATCAAATAAGTTGGATCTTTTTTGGGATGGCTTAGAAAAATAACCCAAAGTTTTAGCTCTGGGTCACTAGTTTTTACTTTGTTAAAGCTTCTCTTGTCTCATCATTCCATTCTAGATCATATCCTGGAATGTTTTCCCCTTCATATATAATCCAAATTATTTTGCTGCCTTCTTAGTTTAGATCATGCCTAAGGGTTTGGATTGATAAAACTACAACAATTGTAAGATATAGGGAGAATACTAAGAGAGTCCTTATTGTCCAAATAAATTTCCATGGATTTAAAAGACCGTAGGTAAATAAAGCTGTTCCTAGTAATAATAGTAAATAATGAACTATATATTTATGTAATGTTTTTCTTCCTATTATATTCCCCGTTTTTCTGGGCCTAATATAGAGTCTCCATATTAGCTGTGCAGAAATTCCTGTTAACCATAAAGAAATACAAATATATAAGACTCCTCTTAAACTAAAATAATCAATGAATCCTACAAAACCAGTATAAAAATTTCCAGATTTAGAGTCTTGATGAGTTATTGGAAATTTTATAATCTTTGATAAAACCCACATGATTAGTATGGATGTTACTGGAATTATTTTGAGAGTTTTAATTGCCCAGTACTCATTTAATTTAGATTTCTGCTTTTCTGTTATAATGTCTTCCTCTACTTCATTTCCAATATCATCTATTGAACTAAGATTATCATTCATCAAATCATCTAAAGAGCAATCAAAAAAATTAGCTATTTTAACCATATTTTCAATATCAGGAGTTATTCCCCTTTCCCATTTTGAAACGGCTTGTCTTGATACATTTAGTTCTGCAGCTAAATCCTCTTGAGATAATCCATTGATCTTTCTTAATTTATAGATTTTTTCTCCAAGCAACATAATCTATCACCTCCTATCTATACTGAATTTTATAAAATTTATTGAAATTACGCTACCATCTATAGTTTACAATATGTCTACTCACAATTACAATCTTGTAAATCACAGTATTACTTAGTATTTCTGATTTACTAGCTAATAAATCTTCATTTAATTTAACCTATAAATCTAGATAAAGATAAAAGTGAGCCAGAGTTTTAGCTCTGAGTCCCTAAGTTTCTTGCTATAAAATTTATAAATCCAAACTAGGAATCACTACTTCTTCATCAATCTCTTGAAATTCATATTCCCTAAGCTTCATATCATCCATAGATTTTGTTTTTATCATTGCAAGATAATCCATATGTGATAAAGTAGCCATTAATAACTTACATTCCTTATCGAAAAAACATAGGTCTTCTGGAAGATGTAACAAGTTATCCTCCTGATCTCTAAAGACTACATTTAAAGTATTCTTAAGTAAAATATTCTTTGTAGTTTCATTGAATTCATAAACTAATACCCTATAAAAATACTGGTCTTTAAATCTATCAGATACTTCTGGACGCATAAACCAATTTTTAGGTGAAAATTCTTTTATCTTATAAGGTTCTAGATCTTCTAAAAATCTTTGATACTCTATCTCATCTGAGTATATCCATTCTTTAAAGCGTGGATTGTTCCCATCTGGATCACAAGTTATACTACCTTGTTTACTTACTGTAAAATATTTAATATGTGTTAAATATTTCAACACATATGATAGTGAGACTAAATTTCCCTTCTTTGTTAAATACAACATAAAACACTTCCCCTTTCTAATAGATAAACCAACAGTGTGCATTACGATAATTTCTAGCATGATAGTGGTTCCAATATCTTAATTTAAAATCACTACCAAATCTATAACAATCCTTTAAACGCTTTTTAATATTAATGCCACCCTTTAGATAAGGAGGCATTAATATTGTCTTTAGCAAGCAATTTCAAGAACTTAGTTCATTTTAAAAATATCACTCTATCCATTCATCTAATACTTCTCCATCTATTGAAAGTTCCATATAATAATGATTTAATAATTTATCTTTTAAATATACATCAAGTCTTACTATAAATGTATCTGGATAGCCATCTTGATACATAAAATATGATTCAATATAAGCCATATTCCCTAACTTATAGTTTAATTCATCAATACATATATCTCCCATTTTTTCTTGATATTCATCTTTGCAGTCAATCCTCCAGTTTTCATAATATCTTTTTAATCCATCTATTAAATACTTTTTTAAATCAGATTGCTTTTCTATCCAATTTTGAATTTTTGTAATTATAATGCTTTTAATATCCGGACCTTTCTGTAAGTTTCCTAAAAGGTATTCCTTAGAATATGATAGTATTCCTTGACATGTTTCATCATCTAAATTTATTAAACAATATATTATTATTATTCTAAAATCATCTAAGTCTTTTACTAGTTTAAAGTTAACCAATTGTATTTCTGTGTTTTTATAATTATTTAAAGAGTATTTTTTTATAGTCTCCTTTTCCTTTAAAAATCTACTAAATTCTTCTTCTGTATAATTATCTAAGTTGTTAATTTTAATTAAAGTTGATAATTCTCCTATATACATAATTTAACCCCTTACATTTTTTTATATCTATGGTCCGTTAAAATTGTGAATATAATTTTTCCATGAGGATCTTTATTTTCTAATAGTCTAAAGTCTCCATATTTTACTAATCCTTTTAGTTCATAGTGATAATTAGTTCTTCATATTAAGTGGAACCTATCCATTAGATTTATTTTATAGTTTCTTTCTTTTGCTTTATAATTGCTTAATTTCTTCAAGGATTCCATCGCTAGATGTCTCTTAAAATCTGTGCACACATTTTAATCTTTATCAATATCAAACACACCAAAACTAAAAAAATCATGTATCGGTAATATAATTTGTTTGATAATTTCAACATCACGGTCTGTTAAATCATATATATAGATTTCAGCTCCGTAATGAGCGCTACAAAAATTATCTTGAATATTGATTGTAAAGAAATCAATCCATTTATCATAATCATTTGGTTTGGGTTCAGCAAGAATTTCCTGTATCATTTTGTCTGTCAATTTTCCATTAATCGATATTTCATTTTTGCTTTTTTCAGCTTCATTAAGTTTTCCAAATCTCAAAGCTTTTTCTATTTCCTCTTTTTCATCTTTCCAGCATCGAATTTCAAAATCACTACCTGGTTTTAAAAATACAGATATAATTTGTTTCCACCATTTTGTGTTTATATCATTAATTCCATAATCAATTACATTAAGACTTATTCTTTTCATAATCTTTCACCTCACTTACTATATTAAATGAGTGGTAGTAATTGTCTTTTATAGAACACAAATACTACCACTATAGTATTATTATTGAAGAATTAAATCATCATTTGAAAATAGAAGAATAGGTATTAAATCCATAGGTACAACTAAATCAATTATAATTACTGTAGACATTGCCCAAAGTGCTGCTTTAACTATCCCATTTCCCTCGGAATACACTGCTGTCCCAGAGGTATCTGAAACACCCTTTAATAATTTGTCAGTTAAATACCTGTTATTTTTATTAAGCTCTGAATTCCATCTCATCACCCACAAATGTTTACTAAGTTATTTTCTATTCTATCTCTTCATCCAAAATCCAAGGTAGCTTGATTCCAGATATTTCTATTAATAAATAAGGTGCTTCCATTTTAGGATTAGGACAAGGATTGTTTAAGTCACTTCCTTTTAAAATTCTTACTTCAAGTTCTTCTAAGTTTAATATTAAGCTATCCTCATCTATCGTACCTTTAACTGGATAATATGATATATATCCCATTTCCTTGTTCATTTCATCATATTCCAATGGCATAGTTTCTAAGGGGAAATCTATACATAAACCAAAATCCTCCAATAATTTGGACGTTTTAATATATTTAATTTTAAAAGTTTTATAATAATTTCTGCAATAAGCACAATCACATTGGCTTTCATATCTAAACCTATATTATTTAGTAGTATTATAATCCAAATTTATATCTAATCCGTACATATCTTTCTAACCCCCTAATTTGAGTCTATCTAATAATGGAACTCAAATAAACCTAATCATTGAATACACCCTAGTTTCGCATAATTAGTATTGTGACAAACTGGATCTTGTAGATTATAAATTATTTAGCGACGCATAATATTATACAGATTGTGTCTTAATTTTCTTTATTGGAATATTCTACTGCTAATATAACTAGTCCAATAATAGATAGTATTATTCCAATTATAAAAGGTACTCCAAGAAATAGACTTTGAACTACTTCATTTCCATATTGTTTTCCCCCGAAAATTGCGTACCATAGTTTTGAACCACTCCATGCTGTAATACTTGGAGCATAAAATGCTGCAGCCATAATTAAAGTCATATCAATTATTATACCTGACAACATAATTACTGAACTATTATAGTTTTTTCATTACTAAAACCCTACTCATAAAATCTTTATATTATTTAAGATACTATAACAATTCATGACGCCTAATTATACATATACGTAACTATTATCATCTTAAATGTAATTATACTAAATAATTATCAATTATTAAAGAGCCAATAACCCTACCCCTCATACACTGCTTACAACAATTAGATCCTAATTACTCTAAGCAATGCACGAAATATATTTATTTAAAGTTCCTGAAACCCTTGATTTTATAACATAAACTGCACCCATCACTATTATGACACGTTCCCCCGTTTCCATTTCTATAGTCAAGTTATATTTTCCTTCTAACGTATCTGATGGCTTTAATCCATTTCTCATCTGGACCTGCCTTATATTATCAAGTACATCATCTTCCGGTATAACTATGGGTTTGTTCTTAAAGCCCTCCTCACTCATTAAATTTATCTGCCCTTTTATTTCACCCTTAACCCTGCCTCTATCTAAGGTAAACTTAGAGGATCCTCTAGGCTGGCCTTTAAAACAATCTACTACAGATTTAACTGCATCTAATTGGAATTGTTGTTCTTTGAACTTTATCTTCATGAACATCACCTCTATAAAACTCTAATATCTGTATCAGGAGAAATAGCTTTAAATATTTCCTCTAAATTTATTTTATCTGGGCAAGATTTAAAAGAATTGTCTCTAAAGACTACCTTCAAAGGCTTAGTCTTGGCTATTTCTTTTATTAATTCTTCATCTACATCTTCATCAAAACATGCTACTAAAGAATTTCCTGCTACAAAGTGGACTTCTTTTCCTCTGATTTTTTTAGTTTCTATGGGTAAGGATAATTCCAAACCAAGCTCTAGCATTACTTGTATAAGCAAATCTAAGCTAGTCCTATCCTCTTTTATATTTGATTCTAGCTGGTCTAGCATATTTTGTTCTAATTCATCAGGTCTGTAATATATATCTTTCATATTAGATGAATCTACTTTGAACACTCTAAAACCATAGTCTATATCTGCTCCAGTTTCTTCCTTAATCTTCTTTCCTGCTCTTCGGATTCTTTCTTTACCTATTTCAGCAATTGTTTTATATCCTGCTTTATAAGCTTCGGATTTTTCATCTGTAGGTTCTGGTAGTTGTACCATAATGTATTTTCTATTTCCTCCATCCTCAGCATTAAGTTCCATAACTGCATGGGCAGTGGTAGCAGAGCCAGAGAAAAAGTCTAAAATTAAAGCATTTTTATCAACTGAATATTTCAATAAGTCTTTTATAAATTTCACAGGTTTAGGATATGAAAACTCAATATTTAGATCATTTAGTTCTTTTGTTGCACTTTGATTCATATATTCATTCCTAACAAAATAAAGACTATCCATAGGTTTAACTTTGTTAGTAAGTTGTTTTAGATAGGTTTTAAATATAAAACCCCTTTCATTCGGTCCGTGTTTCTTTTTGAAGGTTATTTTCCCACTTCTAACGTATTCTTCAAATGTAGCTTTATTAAAAGCCCAAAATCGGCCTTGCGGAGGTAAATCAATTTTTTTAGTATATGGATTTATAATTTCAAAATATGTTCCTTCCCCTCCACTTTTTGCTGAAGGATCACTCGATACCCAAGGTCCGTTAGAATCATTGTCTGGATTTTTATATCTGGATAAATCTTTCGGTAAGCCTAAAAATGAAAATTTATCACTTTTTGAATAGACTATTATTGCATCATGTTGCATGTTGAAGTTTAATATTGGATCATTGGTTGAAGATTTAGTTTTCCTTATTATTTCACCAACAAAATTCCTCTCCCCAAATATCTCATCGCAAATTTTCCTTAAGTTATGAACTTCATTATCATCGATGGATATAAAGATTACTCCATCTTTACTAAGTAAATTTTTGGCTAATTTAAGTCTTGGATACATCATGGTAAGCCAATCACTGTGGTATCTTCCGTTATACTCTGTGTTTTGAAATAGGAGGTTTCCTTCCTCGTCCACCTGCCCTGATTCTTCTAAGTATTCATCTTTATCCTGAATAAATCTATCCCTATACAAAAGGTCTTTCCCAGTATTATATGGAGGGTCTATGTATATGAGTTTTATGTTTCCTAGGTATGATTCTTGCAGTAATTTTAATACTTCAAGGTTATCCCCTTCTATATATAAATTTTCTGTAGTATCCCAATTTAGGCTGTCTTCTTTTACTGGTCTTAATGTTTTATCTATAGGAGCATTGGCAAGGGCTATGGCTTCTTTTTTCCCAGGCCAAGTTAGCTGGTATCTTTCTTTACTACCTTCTACTATTTCATGTGATAATTCTTGTTTTAAAAGCTCGAAGTCAATAACTTTAGTTATGTTCCCTTTTTCATCCTTGGCTTCTACAATAACATTTGGAAAAAGTTCAGCTATTTTTTCTACATTTTTTTTGTGTAATATCCTTAGATTTCATTATTAGCTTATCCATCTCAAATTTTAAAATAGAAAAATAAGAAGAAATAGTGGGCAATTTTATTACTTCTTTCAAATTATACCCTAATAACCTATCTACATTATCAATTATATATATGTTTTCTCTGTTTTAATAGCCATATATTTATAACTATACCCCTACAGAAACATGCTATAATAACTAAATACTTTATCTTAACTGTTAATAATAATTTCCCCCTACTCCAATACTCTTATATTCATCCTTACCCCCACCCATCCACCCCCATTAAATTTCACTATTATATTTTAATATTCTACAATTATTCCATTTTTCCTCTATTTTCCCTATTTGAATAGCTTCCTAAGGGTTTTGAACACATCGAAAGTAGTCCTATTGTACACCTTATTATAAACATACTTCTTAGGATTTCTTACCCAACCATAGCCTCTTGGCATTTTAAGGCCACCTCTATGGACTATTTGCCTTTTAAGGCTGGTTCTTGCAGCTATTCGCTTTTTAAGGCTTGGTTTTCTCATTCCAATTTTCATAAGATTAAACCCCTCTCTATCTATCCTTCCTTATATATTATGATATTACACATAGACAGCAACTGCAATATTCAGACAGAAAAAGACACCCTCACGGATGCCTGATGAAATTAATAGCCCCCACCTTCCCACCAGGTGGCTTCCCCTAATTTAAAATCGTAGTCTATATACAGGTTATTTCCCTCTTCTGTTCTAGCGATTACCTCTAAAGTTAGTACTTCAACGTCATTTGGGTCCTGACTATCGGGGCCGAAGGTTTCAAACTTGGGAGATGTTTCCCCTGGCATGACTGTGTCGAATGAGGTTAAGTAGGTGGTATCATTTGTATCCTTTAATAGAACCTTGGCTGTATAACTTGTAATAGGATATTTTGAATTATTAGTATAGGTTGCCTCCATGTATACAGTCCCAATGCTGTTTGGTTCTAATATTGTTATATCCATCATAATATCATCTGGATGAATAGGTATTTGGTCGCCATCATCTTCTACTACTACGTCTTCAGCTTCTTCCGCTTCTTCATTAACTACTTCATCAGCCACCATCTCAGGTCTATCTTCAATATTACCACTGCTACAGCCAACCAAAGTTATAGAAATGATTAACATAAGTAAAAATAGCCTTCTTTTCATTTAAACCCTCCAATCTTATTAATCCTCACTGCCTATCTCTTTCTCAACTACTTTATACTGAAGAACTCCAATTGTCAGTAATATAGAAGCTATTATGAAGAGATATAAACCAGCTCCTGCTGCATTGACTGTAGTACCGAATATGTCTACACTCTTTGAACTTAGGAAGGCTATGCTACCAATTACTGCAAGGATACTGCAAATTATCCCTATTAATTTGTTCATCTTAGTGCCCTGTAATAGTTTTATTACTGGATATATGTAGAGTATTAAAAACAAATAACCCTGTTGTTGAAATCCTGAAGCCCTTATTATACCTGTATCCACCCAGCTCATAAATAAGGATAAAATTGCTAGAATAGTTGAAATGAACATAAGCTTACCACCAAGATTCCAATCTCTAAAATTTATTTTCATATCTGCTTCCCCCTTAGAAAATATGATATAACGTAATATAATATTACACTATGTTTGGATTATTGTCAATACATATTGATGTAATGTTCTATTTTGTTACTATGCATTTTGTTAAAAAACCACCAATTTTTTGGTGGTATCCTTTTGCTTAACTTTTTACATATCCCAACTCTTCAGGCCTTAAATCTATGTATTCCAAAGTCTTTTTTAACTCCTCATATGTAACTTTTCCGTTCTCATAGTTGGATTTAACATATATTAGATATTCTTTAGGAATGTAGGTTACTCTGGAAGGAACTATAAGGTCAAGGCTAAATCCTTCTTCTCTGGTTAAGGCTTGAAGTTTTTCTTTATTTTCCAGGCTGGCAATGTCTATTAAGTCAAAGTATTTTTTTGGTGAACAAAGCTTAAGCTGAACCAGCCTTTTTAACATGGCCTTGTAGCTAACCTTAAAGTAGTTGTGCATCCTGACTATATGCCTTGCTTTAAGCCTATCCTTGTCAACATTAACTATCTTATAAAATACTTCCTTAACATAGTCTTCAGGCATTAAAAATTCAGCAGCAAATACATCTGCCTTTTCCTCTTCTTCCTTATATTTGTCCTTATCTATAAAGACCTTTTCCCTCTTTAATATATCCTCATTATATATGATATGGTATAGTTCATGGGCAGCTGTGTAGCGCTCATGGCCCAGGGTAAAGTTGCTATTTAAGTATACTATGAAATGGTCCTCAAAATAGGTGATAAAGCCTGAAAGCTCTTCCAGATCCAAGGGCTTTCTAATTAGAAAGCTGCTTTCAGAAAGAATATCAAATATATCTGATAAGCCTTTTTTGGCGAATTTTATCCTAACTTCCTCTGCCATCTCTTTAATTTTAAGCCTAAACAATTCGTGGGGAATATTTATTTTTTCCTTCATCTATTCCATCCTTCCTTAATAGAAGTATCTTGTTACCCTTCCTTATATAATTTTTCATGTTTTATAAATACCTTAACCATCTCCTGTAGTTTAGATATTTCTTCCAGGGATTTTTGAGAAAAATTCCTCTTCCTAAAGAAGGTTACCATATCTTCTGCTTCCTCTTCTTCAAAAAAATCATTCATATCCACATTTAGTACCCTTGATAGGGCTTTCAGTTCTACAGCTGAAATGGAGCGGCTATTGTTTTCTATCTTGCTTAGGGTCTCCCTGCTCATCTTTATGCCATAATCTTCAAGCCTTTCTACTACCTTTAATTGGCTAAGTCCTCTTTCTTCCCTTAAGGCTCTTATTTTCCTTCCTAGATTATTTTCTTCCGCCATGTTAAAACCTCCCTGTAACATAATATTACAGGAGCTATATTTCCTTGTCAATAAATCTATTTTCCCATAATAAAAAAGACCAGGCAAAAACTGGTCTTTATTTCTATCTTGGTGGGTTACATATTTTGCAGGGTTCATATCCTTTTTTCTTTGCTTCCTTTAGACTAATAGCAATCTTGCTCTTTCTTAAGGAACTACAGCTATCTCTATGATACTTTTCACCAGATTTAGTAACGTATACTTCCACTTTATCGTCTGTAATTGGTGGTTCAACCTCTTTATCATCGCCTACTTTTTCACTAGCTTTTTTCTCAAAAACAATATCCTTACCATCAGATATGGCTACACTTGTACCATCAAGGTCAGTTCTGTATATCTGTATACCCCTTGCTCTTAACTTATTTATAATTTCAGTATGAGGATGTCCATAACTATTATTAAGTCCACAACTTATAACTGCATATTTTGGTGCTACTTTGCTGAGAAATTCATCTGTTGTTGATGTCTTGCTTCCATGATGTCCTACCTTTAATACATCTGCCTTTAGATCATATCCCTTACTCATCGTAGTAGATTCTGATAAACTTTCAGCATCTCCGGTAAACAGGAAGCTGATATTCTTATAATTTAATTTTATAACCACACTGTAATCATTTAGATTATCATAATTAAAATTATCTTCAGGTGCTAATATCTTAACACTCAATCCCTTCTTATCAATTATCATATTTCCTGCCTTTGCTGCAGTAATCTTCTTTCCTTTGTTCTGTATCGCTAATAAGAAGTCCTCAAAAGTCTTAGTGGCATGTTCTACATTAGGTATATATATTTTGCCTATCTCATAATTATTAACTACATCGATCAATCCACCAATTTGATCCTCATGAGGATGGATTGCTATCAGGTAATCTATCCTCTTAACATTTTGTTTATCTAAGTAGTTTAATACCTTCTGTCCACTACTCCTTGGTCCTCCATCAATTAATGCAGTTTCTCTAGTTGGAAATTCAATAAATATGGAATCTCCTTGTCCTACATCTATATAGTGAACTTTTAGATCCCCTATAATAACATCTTCTACATCTACCCCTAAGACACTAACTATTATCTTTGCTGTTTCAGCTCTTGTAATACTATTTAGTGGCTTAAAATCTCCTGTTGGGTAACCTCGCATGTATCCTTTCTCAACTACAGCATTTACCCATGGTTTTGCCCAACTTGATATTTTATTAGAATCGGTGAAACTTCTACCTTGACTCTCTACGGCTTCTAAGCCTAAGGCTCTACTTATTATTGTTGCAGCTTCCTGCCTTGAAATCTGTCTATTTGGCCTTACTGTATTGTCTTCGTACCCTGAAATATAGCCCTCTCCTATTGCAATTTGAATGTCTTCATAATACTCTTCCCAATAGTGCTTTGTTGTTAGAATGTTTAGTAGCTACTAAATAATAAAATTCATAAATAAAGTTTTTCTAAATATACCATTATTATCACAAATTATTAACACATTTTCAAAGATAGCATAATCTATAATCCTCTTAAATTTTGGGTATTAGCTAAAACTCATTAAATAAATTCTGTTGCCTCCACACTATGCATATAATTTTAGACTTAATTCATATTCTTTTAAATAATAAAAGAGGCAGAGTAATATATCCCCCACCTCTAAATGCACATTATCACATAAATTATTTTTATATAGCCTTTTATCTTCTATTATCTACCATACATTTTTTCTTACCTATTTAATTGAGCATCTACAGATATACTTTATAATAGTTACTATAAAATAACTAAATTGCTATTTTTATTCCTCTATATTTAACATCCATACCCTCTTAAGTGGTATTTCAGCCTTAATCTCATCGCTTAACTTCTCATAATTATTAAATATTTCTTGTATTACATTTTTAGAATCCCATATCCTTACTTTGAAAAATTGCTTAGGTATTTCCTTTATTACAGATGTTTTAAAACCATACCATGAAACTAACAAACCATAATTCGCATTATAATTAGTCATTACTCCTACTAATTGATCTAACACAGTTCTATCTACTGGTTCTTCTTGAGTTTTTACTTGAATACATATTTTGGGAGAACCAAAGCCTAATGTACCAGGAGAAGCCAATAAATCTACCCCACTGTCAGGCCCTTCAGGACTTCTATATGTAGTAAATCCTTTTGCCTTCAATATTTCATCAATTAATTCTTGCATCCTATTGCCTTTAAACTTTTGTATTATTCTTTCAGAAATTTGGTCTAATATGTATTCCTCCAAGTCTATTTTAGATTCCTCGCCTACTTCTTCAATTGATTCAGATACAGTTTTTGTAGGTTTAGATACTGGATACCAATTATTTTTTGCCATTTGCTTTATTCTTTCTTCTGCATTGTTTTTATGTATCCTACAAATAGTCATAAATGCGCCGAGAGAATATAATATATCCTGGTCAAATCTATCTCTAGGAATATCCAATGCAAACCATTTAACATCTCTGTAATGATAAAAAGGACTTCCTAAAGATTCATCATAAACATAATCTCCTATAATTTCTCCAAAATGTAACGTTCTATTAATTTTACTTGGGAGTACAATCCAGTCTCCAATCTTCATCTTATGGGCCATAGGCCATATTTGGGAAGCCCAATTTATAGCAGTCTTTTTTTTCTCCAAATCATATTTTTCAATTAAGATATTATACAAATCTTCCTGGGAATTTATTGTATTTAAATCAATATTAAAATCATCCCAAGTTAAATAAACTCTTCCATCAGTTAAAAATTTCTCTTCATATTCTCCATTCCTTCCAGCCCTAAATAACCATAAACTCATATTTTCCTCCCTGATATATTAATCACTTTATTCATAATAAGCTCTTAATTTACTTCTCTCTTAATAGTCAAACTCTTAGTAATTTTTCATTGATTAAATTCACCATCAGGTCACACAGGTACTTATTTCTATCTCTGTATATCATTTATCTACCTCCTTTATCTATTCTTTGAAATTTTCCCAATAAATTTTTTCTTATTGGTTATAAAATTCTGCAAAAACTTTAAATTTCCTTCTTCTATCTTAAAACTATATCACATAAAGAGATTCTAAATTACCATGACATCTTGTCCTTAGCTAATAACTTGTAGCAACGAGTATATAGTAAATTTTCACCAATAAACTGCTGCCTTGCAAACATACTAAGAGGACCCATCAAATTTATGATGGGTTCTCTGGGTTTTTTAACCATATAGTATAATATCTGCTATATTTAATAATCTACTTTTTATTCTTTGAAAATCTTCTCCTAAATTAACAGTTTTCACATAAATATCATTACCTGACATTTTGTATTTCTGGTTTAAATCATAGTCAACTGTTGGATATAATAGCATGCCACTTACTTCCCCATCGTATTCTGTATTCTTAACATAGGCAAATACCTGGTATAAATTACTTGATATTAATTTCTTCGTTTCTGAAAAATTGTTTTTAACTAAGGCATTAGCATAATATTTTGTATCAATTATTAATTGCTTACCTCTTCTTTCTAACACTATATCCGTCTCCATATTTGGAAGTAAACTATCACTAGGAGTTTCATCTAGCTGCCATTTTATTATAGGTGACATTGTCTTTACATCTTTTAATTCATACTTATAAAAGTTTAGAATAAACTTTTCATATAGCTTTGCCATGGCTTTATCTTTAATAAATTTAATAAATCTATTTTTACCCCTTTCTTCTTTTGAAATTAGGCCAGTACAAATTAGTTTACACACATTTATTATTAGCCAGTATTTCTTATTATTTCTGTTGTAATTAATACGATTCCAGGAAACATTATTTATTTCTATTTGATCTATATTTGAAAAGTTTCTTAAAAGCATCTTAAGCTTGATTTTATATTTTATATCAACTTCATCGCAAGCTAATAATGTATCCATTGTGGATTTAATAATCCTATTCAACAATATGTTTTCTGAAAACTCATCGAAGTCACAAACAATTTGTCTTCTAATTAATGACTGTTCTTTAAGAGTATTATCTAAATTTATCTTTCCCCTAACAATTGGTATGCTTTCAGTACAATTTATGTAACCTCTAGAAATTCCACTTTTTATAAGTTTAGATACTTCCCTAATTAAGATGTATGATAGAAGATTGTAGATATTTTCAAAGGCCTCGGTGTCTAAAAAGGCTACATCCTCTGACTTTAACGTGTTTTCCCAAGCATAGCACAGCATATAATATACATTCTTTACAGGAATCATATTACCACTCCAATAGTTCCTTTTTCCATTCCATTACCTTGTCATAATCATCAAACCAGTATTCAGACAATAATGGTAATATTTCATATTTAACAATATTTCTATAATCTTCTTCTGTTATAGTATCCTTTTCTGAGCAGAAATAGCTATGCCCTATACAAAATCCCCTACCCAGAGATACATCATTCTCTATAGCCTTATTGAGACCTGTTATTTTATTAATTATTGTTTTGGATAGTTCCCCACTCTTTTTCTCTAAATAACCTTTAAAATTATTATTGTTATAAGCAGGTTCAATATCTACAAAGCAAAATCTTCTTCTTAGTGCATAGTCAAGAATTGCAATACTTCTATCGGCCGTATTCATAGTTCCAATTATATATATGTTTTCTGGTACATAGAATTTGTTTTCGGTATAGGTCAAAGGCATAGCATATTCATGTCCTCTTTTATCTGATTCAATCAACATCATAAGTTCGCCAAATATTTTACTTATATTCCCCCTGTTTATTTCATCTATAATAAAGAAATAAAGTCTATTTAAGTCATTTAATGCTCTTTTACAAAACTTATAAAATATTCCATATTTCAATTTGAAACCTTCTTCATCTGGTCTATAGCCCATAATGAAATCTTCATAGGAATAGCTTTGATGGAATTGAACCATTTCTATTCTTGAATCATCTTTTTCTTCCATGATAGAATAAGCTATTCTTTTAGCTATAAAGGTTTTGCCTACCCCTGGAGGACCTTGAAGGATAATATTCTTTTTATATTTCAATAAATCAACTATATTATTATACTGGCTTTCTTCCATAAAAACTTCTTCTAAGAAATCTTCTTTCGTATAAGTTTCATAAGTCTTAACTTTCGTAATTGGATTTTGCTCTCTTATAATATCCATAATTATTTCATATTCTTCTTTTGTAAGTTTAAAAAGACTTCCTTGAGGATTAACTAAAAATTCCATATTCTTCAATTCTTCTATTGTGCTGAAACAACTATATTCTACAGGTTCTATAAAATTCTCGTCTTTAGTTATCCAGATTCTCTCTCCATCATGTTCTTTATAAATATGTCCCATTCCAACTATTGCTTTTGTGGGGGAAAGCTCATATATTATAACTATATCTTCTTTTTTTACATCCTCAAAATTTTTATATATCCTTCTTTTGTTTCCCCTTTCATTTCTAGATGTATAGTCAAAGACTTCTCCAACTTCAAGATCACCAAAACTCCATATTTTTGGATTGGCATTAAGCCACCAGTAATTAACAGAATCATCTGCAGTATTTACTTTCTCTTCTACTCCATCTTCAATTTCGCTATATAACTCCCTTATAGCATCTTTCAATTCAGGTCTAAGTATCCAATTGAAAGTCCCATCATCTTTATAAGTTCCATAAAAAGGTACATGCCACCATCTCTCCTTACCATCCCTTCTTAAAGGTACAGTACAGTTTGTATAACTCTGTATCCTTTTTGATAGGGCAACTACCTTAGCATTGTATGATGATGGATGTTTGTTTTCTATTTCTGCCAATTCAGAAGCTGTTGCCTGGCCTCCCATTTCGTATATTTTTTTAATAAGTTTGATATCTTCTTCCTTAAAAACATCTGGATTTGATAACATTTCTATCCATTGTTCCTTTGAAATATCTATGGGGTCTCTATATTGAACATCCTCTTCTAATTCTGCTAACCTCCATAACTTAATATCTAAAGCTCTATAGTTTTTAAATCTACATTTTTTATCACGGAACTTTTTTATCTTTCTCGCATTTTCAACATATGTAGTCAATTGATGAGGCTTATTAAGGATTACTCCCTGACTTTCTAATATAATGGCAGCCTCTATCATAGCATTATTGATTATAGGAAATACATTTGGCTTTAAGCAATGGAGTATTATTGATGCAGAAGCTGTCTGCATTCCTTTTATACCATCTTTTAATGATTCTTCAACAATTGTAAGAATTACCTCTTCATCTTCCAGATCTTTTATCCTAATACATAGGGATATAAATTTTTGAACATTTTCTCTGTCAGATTTTCCACTAAAGGTGTAAAAACCAGTTCCAAACATTCCAACGGTCCAATTATTATTATCTCTATTCTCATATTCGTAATTTTTAGCTTTTTCTACGACATTATTAAAAATTATTTTTAGTCTATTTTTTTCTTCTATAGGCAAATTACTTTCTTCAATTTTTTTCAGCCTAAATTCTATTCCGCCCTTCCATAAGCCTACAGCCATAAAATAAAGTAAATCTAGATCTGGAATATCTATTTTTTCTAAGTTAACCTTTGAAAGTGATTCAACAGTTTCCCTTACCAATTCATAGGAGCCATCATGTTTGTCAGGAATAACATCATCCATTGTCATAATATCCTGGAGTATATCATTATGTTTAAATTCTAAATAAAGATTTAATGCTTTTCTTAGCGTGGCTGTTCCATTATAAGAATCACCCTTTATAGGTATCCTATGTTTAGGAGAAATACCTTTTCTAAACTCTTCCATTGAATATTGGAACTCTTTTTTAAGGTTTTCACATTTGTCTATAGCATATATTTCATCTAAATCACCGTAGTATTTCTCTATCCTCAAACAATTTGATATTCTCGAATTACAAGTCCTTTGATCGTATTTTTTAATAGTCTGTAACCACCTATAAAAAGACTCTCGATTCATGTACTCACTCCTTTATATATCTATAATATACTAATATTTTTATCACAGTATCCTAAAGCTTCGATAAAAATTAATAAAAAAGCATTAATAAACTAGTGAAATTATATCAAATATTTTCTGACAATTCACCCTTACTTATATAATTTAGGAAACTTATTGCCAAGTTTATAAAAAAGACCAGGTATCCCTGGTCCTAATTTAATCCTCCCACAAATCTTCCATTAGTCTTCTTATTCTTTCCCTTCTTATTTCTGTTTCTTCCTTATCTACTTTGATATTATCTCCTTCAATTATTAATACATCTCCTTCCTTAACCCCTTGAGGAAGTTTGTCTATTTCTATATTGATCATCTTTTGTTCCTCATCTTCACAGACTGCATATGACCCTTCAAACCTATCTACAATTACCTTCATTCTAAACCTCCATTCCATTTTACTTAAAACTAATACTTTTCCCATCAGATTTGACTACTATGGTTCCATCTATATCTGTCCTATAAATTTCTATATTTTTTTCCTCCAGCTTGGCTAGAATTTCCTTGTGGGGATGGCCATATTTGTTGTCTGCTCCACAGCTTATGATGGCATATTTGGGATCCACCCTGTCCAAGAATTCATCTGTTGTTGATGTTGTACTGCCATGATGGCCTACCTTTAGTACTTCTGCCTTTAAATCATAGCCCTTGGATATCATTATATCTTCAGAATCCTTTTCTGAATCTCCAGTAAAGAGAAAGCTGTTGTTTTTGTACTCCAGCCTTACCACTACACTATAGTTATTTAGATCCTCCCAGTCTGCATCTTCTTCAGGGGCTAAAATATATAGGCCTAACCCTTCCATATCTACAATTGTATCCCCTGCCATGGCCCTGGTAATCTTATATCCCTTATCCTGTATGGCCAGTAGCAGGTTTTCAAAGGTTTTAGTAGTATGGACTACATCTGGCATATATATTTTTCCTATGTCGTAATTCTTTATAACTCCAACTAACCCACCAATATGGTCCTCATGGGGATGGGTTGCTACCAGATAGTCTATCCTTTCCACCCCTTGTTCATCTAGGTAATTCAACAAGGTCTCCTCACTGCTTCTTGGTCCTCCATCAATTAAGGCCTTTTCCCCATTTGGCAGTTCAATAAATATGGAATCCCCTTGTCCTATATCTATGTAGTGGACCTTTAAAATTCCTTCTATTTCATCTACTTCTGTACTAGTTTCTTCCTCATGCCCATCTTCAACTGGATCTGCTTCATCTACATCCAGCTCCAAAACATCAGTACAGCCTGCCAGGCCTACTGCAAGTATTGTAATAATAAGCAGGAGGGCAGCCAGTTTAATAGGTCTTTTATTTCCTGAAATTCCTGAAAGGTACTTTAGTAAATTCTGCAAATTAATGCTCCTTTCTATTTAGAGTTTTAATCTTAATATTTTATAATTTATTTACCCTTTTTATATTCCATTATATTATTATAACAAAATTACAGCCTTTATTTTGTTAACAATTATTACAAAAAGGCTCATGTTCATATGAACACAAGCCTTATTTTTACATCTATTTTGCATATACTGTTGTATTGCCTTCGCTATCATAGTAGATTATCATATCAGGCAATTCATCCAAAGATACTATTTCACCTCTATGGTTAACTATAGTATCTTCATTCAGCTTAATGTATGTGTCATTGCCTGAATTAAACCATTCTATTAGTTTAATCTGTGCATCGCTGTTA
>Ga0134099_1001689_pt1 | contig 20116 bp, 13 predicted proteins | sample 10_taG_2_FD_105482 | JGI IMG/M metagenome (GOLD analysis project Ga0134099, IMG submission 105482) | Switchgrass degrading microbial communities from high solid loading bioreactors in New Hampshire, USA - 10_41_5_180_A2 metaG | ecosystem: Engineered > Bioreactor > Semi-continuous > Anaerobic >...
GCTCTTGACATGCCATTTGCTTTTTACTATATTGTTAACCAAGGGCTTGTAAGCCTTTAACTGGCCTACAAGCCCATTAAAAATTATCATAGAAAGTCAATTTACAGAAAAAGTTTCACACAGACGACTTTTTTTTATATCATTTAGCCCAGGATTTCCTTGAGATCCTGCTCAGGTGTTGTGATTGGCTTTATATTGAATTTGTCCACAAGTACCTTCAGCACGTTTGAAGAAAGGAAAGCAGGCAGTGAAGGTCCGAGGTATATGTTTTTAATGCCCAAAGCCAGCAATGTCAGAAGTATGCATACTGCTTTCTGTTCATACCAGGACAGGACAAGAGTCAAAGGCAGTTCATTTACAGTGCAGTTAAAGGCTTTTGCCAGTGCCACGGCAACCTTAATTGCCGAGTAGGCATCGTTGCACTGTCCCATATCCATGATTCTCGGAAGCCCACCGATTGTCCCAAGGTCAAGATCGTTGAAGCGATATTTTCCGCAGGCCAGTGTTAGTATAACAGTATCCTTCGGAGCCTGTTTTACAAACTCGGTATAGTAGTTTCTTCCTGGTTTTGCACCGTCACATCCTCCCACAAGGAAGAAATGTTTTATAGCCCCTGATTTTACCGCTTCTATTACCTTGTCCGCAACACTCAGAACTGTATTTCTTGCAAATCCTGTTGTTAACTCCGAACCGCCGTTAATACCTGTGAAGTTCATATCTTCAGGATATCCGCCAAGTTCGAGGGCTTTTTCGATTACAGGAGTGAAATCCTTGACTCCGTTTTCCCCGTCAGGTATGTGTCTCAGCCCCGGATAGCCCACTACTGCGGTTGTAAATACTCTGTCCGCATATGAGGCCTTCGGAGGCATCAGGCAGTTGGTCGTAAACAGGAATGCACCCGGTATTCCGTCAAATTCTTTCTGCTGATTCTGCCATGCAGTTCCGAAATTACCCTTCAGGTGCGGGTATTTCTTAAGTTCAGGGTAAGCATGGGCCGGAAGCATTTCACCGTGGGTGTATATGTTAATACCCTTGCCCTCGGTTTGCTCCAGAAGCTGTTTCAAATCGTGCAAATCATGACCTGATACAACTATAAACGGACCTTTTTCCACATTTGTCGTAACCTTTGTCGGAACGGGATGTCCGTATGCTGACGTATTTGCTTCGTCAAGCAAAGCCATGCATTTCAGGTTTATATGACCGAATTCCATAAGCAGCGCAAGCCATTCTTCGGCAGAATGATCTTCACCTATGGTTTTCATTCCTTTGAAGAACCAGTTTGTGACTTCCTCGTCTTCCTTACCCAATACATGGGCATGGTATGCGTATGCCGCCATACCGCGTATTCCCAGAAGAAGTGTTGAACGTAAAGATACGGTGTCCACATCGCCATTCCACAAATCCCACATGTTGAAATTTTCGGCACCGCCGAGGGAGTTTTTCTTTTTTTCAACCTCTTCAGTAAGTTCCCTGATTCTTTTTTCATCGAAATTCACATTTGTAACCGTTGCAAAAAGAGATTTAATCATGAGAACGGCTGCATCCCTGTCAGGACTTTTTCCTCCTGATGCGCGCGCAAGGCCTATCAATGCGCATGTCAGTTCATCCTGGGCATTTGCTACCTCGGGTTTCTTGCCGCATACGCCTGATTTAACGCATGCTTTTCCCCCTGCAACCTGTTCACACTGAAAACAAAACATTGACATAAGTCAAATCCTCCTTGTCAGTAAAAACATTAAAATTATTCTTGATTTACGCGTTACATTGTAATATATTTAAAGGAACAAATCGGTAGCCGTGGCTACAAAATGAGGTGATTATTATAAAGTGCAAGTGGGAAGATATACTTGCAAATTCGCTCTTGTTTGAAGATATTGACAAAGATGATATCGATATGATGATAACCTGCTTATGTCCGAAGGAGGAGTCCTTCAGCAGGGGTGAATTTATAGCGAAGGCCGGGGAGCCCATGAAAGGTCTGGGGTTACTGGTGGAAGGAAGTTTGTCTGTACTGAAGGAAAATGTAAGCGGCAGCAGAATAATAATGAATATTCTTAAACCGGGAGATTTGTTCGGGGAGATGGCGGTTTTCTCCAATAAAAGGGTTTGGCCTGCAAGTATTAATGCCCTGACAAATTCAACCGTTTTGTTTATTTCCCCTGACAAGATAGTGGGAAGCTGTTCGCATGCATGCTCATTCCATCGCCGGATTATCCTTAATATGCTTAAAATACTGTCTGAAAAGGCCATGAACCTTAACAGAAAAGTTGAATACATGTCCATCAGGGGAATGAGGGAAAAGCTTTGTACATTTTTCTGGGAACTGTACAAAGAGCAGGGGAGTTTGCTGATTCACCTGCCGATGAAACGCAATGAAATGGCAGATTTCCTGAACATATCAAGGCCTTCGATGTCAAGGGAAATGGGCAGGATGCGGGATGAAGGAATAATTGATTTTCACCTTTCAACGGTAAAAATTTTAAAACCCGATAAACTGGCTGAATATGTCCAGTAAACGATTAACGCATCAACCTGCAGGAAAAAAGGTTTTTTGTGGAAAAACATCCGTAACATTGGTATAATATATAAAACAGTCAGGCTTTAAAGGTTAAGATTATTATTCTGAATGAAACGGAGAGGGTTGCGTATGAAGAATATACCGTTATATGATGTAAGGCAAATAAGTACATTAAAGGATATGCTCGAAAGCAGCGCAGAAAAGTACGGCAATAAAACCGCTTTCCTTGTAAAAACCGAAGAAGGCGGGCCATACAAACCGGTAACATATAAGCAGTACTATAATGATGTGAATGCACTGGGCACTGCACTGATAGATTTGGGGCTTTCAGGAAAAAGGGTGGCAATTATCAGCGAAAACCGGTACGAATGGACGGTATCCTATCTGGCAGTAGTGAACGGGACAGGAGTGGTAGTGCCCCTGGATAAGGAATTGCCTGTCGGTGAAATTAAGAACCTGCTTCTCCGTTCAAAAGCTGATGCAGTAATTTATTCAAACAGCAAAAGAAACGAAGTGGAATCCATTGCCGGTGAATTACCGGATCTTAAATATCTCATTTCAATGGATAATGACGAGTCATCCGGCAATGTTCTGGCATACAGGGCTCTGCTGAACAAGGGATTTGAACTGCTGAACAGCGGAGACAGGAGATTTGCCGATGCAGAAATAGACAGGGAAGCCATGAGCATTCTTCTTTTTACGTCGGGAACAACGGACAAATCAAAAGCAGTTATGCTTTCCCACAAAAACGTCTGTTCAAACCTCATGGATATGTGTTCCATGCTTTATATAGATGATAAGGACGTATTTCTGCTGATACTGCCCCTTCATCATACCTATGCGTGTACATGCGGATTCCTGTGCCAGATATATCGCGGTTCTGCAATCGCTTTCTGCGAAGGGCTCAGGCACATTGCGAAAAACCTGAAAGAATCAAAAACCACCGTTTTGCTTGGTGTACCGCTTATTCTTGAAGCCATGTACAAGAGAATATGGGACCAGGCTTCAAAGGATCCGAAAGTTATGAGAAAACTGAAGCTTGGTTTGAAAGTCAGCAGGATGCTTAAATCAATAGGTATTGATATAAGGAAAAAACTGTTCAAACCCATTCATGATAATTTCGGCGGTGCCATAAGGCTTCTGATAAGCGGCGGTGCGGCAATCGATCCGAAAGTGGTACAGGGTTTTCAGGATTTTGGAATCCATTGCGTTCAGGGATACGGGCTGACCGAATGCTCACCGATTATTGCGCTTAACAGGGATGTTGATTACAGGAACAATGCTGCAGGCCTTCCGCTGCCGAATGTACGGATTAAGATCCACAATCCCAATGAGGAGGGGATAGGGGAAATAATTGCCAAAGGTCCGAATATAATGCTTGGATATTATGAAAATGAAGAGCTTACGAGAGAGTCCATAGTGGATGGATGGTTCCATACCGGGGATCTTGGCTATATTGATGAGGACGGTTTCCTGTATATCACTGGAAGAAAGAAAAATGTCATTGTTACCAAAAACGGCAAGAATATTTATCCCGAAGAGATTGAAGCATTGCTGAACAGGAGCCCTTATATAGCCGAATGCGTGATTTACGGCAGGGAAGGTGAAGATGAAGGCGATATTGAAGTGGCTGCAGAAATATATCCTGACATGGAAAAAATCATTGAGGCGCTTGGAACCGAAAACCCGACAGAGGAGCAGGTATACAGGTTAATCGAAGAAGAGGTCCACAAGGTAAACAAAATGCTGGTACTGTACAAATATGTAAGGCATATTACCATAAGGGAAACAGAATTTGAAAAAACAACTTCAAAAAAGATAATCAGGAAATATAAACAGTAAACAAAACCGGATCGTTATACACGATCCGGTTTTTATATGTCACTACACATTAAATCTGAACAGTGTCACATCTCCGTCCTTCATTACATAATCCTTTCCCTCGGAACGGACAAGCCCCATTTCCTTTGCCGCGTTATATGAACCTGCCCTGATAAGATCTTCATATGCCACAATTTCGGCACGTATGAAGCCACGTTCAAAATCACTGTGAATTTTGCCTGCCGCCTGCGGTGCTTTGGTACCTTTTTTGATGGTCCATGCCCGTACTTCGGTTTCCCCTGCCGTTAAGAAACTTATCAGTCCCAGAAGCCTGTAACTTGCCTTTATCAGGCGATCAAGGCCGGATTCTCCGATACCGAGTTCGGAAAGGAAAGCCTTTTTCTCACTGTCGTCAAGCTGGGCGATCTCTTCCTCAATCCTGGCGCATATAACGACGACTTCTGCATTCTCCTTTTCAGCACAGGCTTTAAGTTCTTTCACATATGGATTGTCGTCGGGATTAGTAATATCTTCCTCGGATATATTTGCGCAGTAAAGCATGGGTTTTGATGTGAGCAGAAACAGCTGTTCAGCATATTTTTCCCACTCTTCGGCAATTTCCATTGTACGGACGGGTTGATTCGACTCAAGATGCCTTTGTATGCTTTCAAGAAACGCAAGTTCCTCGTAATATTTTTTTTCACCCGATTTGGCCTGCTTTTTTACTTTGTCAATACGCCTTTCCAGTACTTCCAGATCGGCAAAAATCAATTCCAGGTTAATTGTTTCAATGTCGCGTGCAGGACCTACTGAGCCGTCAACGTGCACTATATTAGGATCATCAAAACATCTTACAACATGGACAATTGCATCAACTTCCCGTATATGGGACAGGAACTTGTTACCAAGGCCTTCGCCCCTGCTTGCCCCCTTTACCAGTCCTGCTATATCCACGAATTCTATTGTCGTGGGAGTGACTTTTTTAGGCCTGTACATATCAGCAAGTTTTTCCAGCCGTTCATCAGGTACGTCTACGACGCCTATATTCGGATCTATTGTACAAAAGGGGTAATTGGCGCTTTCTGCGCCGGCCTTTGTTATTGCATTGAACAGAGTGCTTTTTCCCACATTTGGCAGTCCTACAATTCCAAGCTTCATTTTATTCTTCCTTTCATAATGGTTTATGTAATATCAAAACTCTAAAAAGGTATTATAACTAATATGATTGTTTTTGTTAAGAAAAAAATAAGCAAAAAAACCGGGCAGTAGCTGTAGCCCGGTTTTCTCAGCAGAATAACCGTTATTTTATCCTTACTCCGTAAATTTTCTTTGCATATGTTCCGACAACAACCATATCGTTATAAATTGCCGGTGATGCTTCGACATTGAGACCTACCGATATTGTATCAAGTATTTCTCCGTTGAGCGGATCCATCAGGTGCATTTCACCTGCATAGTCACAGAATATCATATAGGTTTTTCCATCATCGGACATAAAGTCAACAGGGGAGCTCCAGCTGTAATTGGCAAGATCCTTAACCCAGACTTCCTCACCGGTTTTTTTGTTAAGCGCAACCATTTTCCCGCTTTTCCAGTCGTTTGTTTTGCATATATTGAAGATAATAATATCCGAAATGTCATTTTTCCCGATTACCGGTGTCGACAGCAAACCGCCGTTCACACCGTTCTGGTAAATGCACCTGTAGGATCTTTCCCAAATCAGTTCCCCTGTCAGTGCATTAAACTTGCGCAGCTGGCAGTCAGCATATGCAGGCTGTTGTTTTCCCATTGCTCGTAAATCCACTTCATTGCCTGTGTACAGGAAAACGCCTTCGTCGGTTTCTTCAAGAACCATTGTGGCATCGGTGTCGTCTTCCACGTTGGCAATCCATACGGGCTCAAGTGTATTTATGTCGATGCACTGCAAAAGACCGCCGTTGTCAGCAAGGTACAGGTAATTTTTATAAAATACCGGAGAATTCTCAAAACCCACGTTTGTATCAAAAACTCCCATATACCTGTATTTGGTGACCTCGGGATTAATTGAGAGTTCACCTGTTTCCCTGTTGAAATCAGTGTTCATTTTGATTCTGTATAAAATTCCGTTTTCGCCCGGCTGAATCAAAGTATCGGTTTCCTTGTGCAGAAGCGGCGAAGGATCGAAAGCTCCCCAAAGGCGGAATGCTTCGGGAGTGGTTCCTGTAATCGAAAAAATTTCGGTTTGATCAACAAGGCTGAAAATCCTGAACTTGTGATGGGCGAAATTATTGCCGTTTTGGTTCAGCCCCTGACCGGTGTAAAGAATAGGGTACCCTCTTGGATCTATCATACCTGTGCCCTTGGTTGAATAACCGATGTTAATCGGATCTCTTGTAGGTTTTCCGTTTTCAAGATTCAGAAAATATATGTTCCCGTCCAGCGTAGGGTATATAACCTCCACGAGATCGGTGTTTTTGTATTCGGGTTTTATATTCATTATCTTTCTTATATCCTCGTCCCAGTGAATAATAAGCGGCTGACCTGTCCAGCCCACCCCCGGCCAGTATGAGCCGTTGGCACTGACAGAACCGATATCCATCGTCCAGACGAGCTCAAGTTTTTTTTCTGTAACCTTTCTTGTGCCGAAAGCTGCACTGTTCCTGTAATGGTTACCCCTGAAAGTGGTGACACCCTCCACATCTGTATAACTTTCAGCAGGACCGAAATAAATTCCGGGATTTTCAACATCTGAAACGACGATGTCATTGCCGAGGAAATGCCAGTATTTCAAAACGGTACCGTTAAAATTTTTTTCCTTGGCGTATTCACCGAAAGCATTTTTGCCGTCATATACGGGCGGAATATCCGGATTTACGTCTCGTGGATCAATATCTTCATACACATATTCAGGCGTAATTTTTTCAATTACAGGCGCCTCAGTGGGTGTCGGCTCGGCAGTGGCGGGCTGTCCGGAAGGCGGGATGTTATGACTTGTGGTCGGAGAGGCAGATGTATCATCACGGTTTGCATTTGCGCCGGATGGTTTTTTTGATGTCAGTAACAGCAGAATGGTCGCGATGACAGTCAGAAAAAGCAATAAAAAAAATACTTTTTTAATTTTCATCAGTTGTTTTCTTCCACCTTTCGACAATTTGTAGTAAAACAAGAATTATTTTAGCATAAGGATTCCGCAGTTTCAATTCGGATACAGGGTTCGGAACAGAACCGGACAGAAATTTTGGAAATATATTACCATTTTTGTATACAGCATAAAAAATCTCCTAATGCTTATATACAAACCAGAAATAAAAATATTTTTTGTGTTTTGGCAGCAAAGCTGTAATTGACAGGGGTACTAATTTATAGTAATATTATACCTAGCGGTTAGCAAATTTATGTAATATTTTTGGTGGAACTTTACAAACTTATATTAAAAATCATTTAATATTATTGCCAGCCGGATTATATTGAAGACATAACCGGAATATAAATATATAGGCATATATAATTATATGTTTATATATTTATAAAATAAAAATCCTACAAAAGGCTTAGAGGACAAGCTTAAAATTTTAGGGGGTGCCAGTTATGTTGTTAAAAAAATGGTGGTTTTACGTCATAGTGGCGGTTGTTATAATTATTATTGCAGTGCCACTGTCAACCATCATAAGGCTAAACAAGTCGGTTTATGATGATTTGAGTTTTACCTATGTGCAGCCAGAGGATCTGCTCAGCGAAATCGCGAAAAAACATCTGTATTACGATGCGTCCACAAAAACAGTGGAAATTGAAATCAATCAGGATTTAATCAACTCTATTATCAAGGATCAGTTAGAACAACTGGATTTGGGTTTACCCGCCAACTTAAAGATTCAGGAAGTAGCATTCAAGACAGCCGATCAACGTCTCTATATTAACGCAAAATACGGAGCAATCAATCTTCCCATCAGTGCAAAGATAAATATTCAGCCCACCGATACAGGTTTGACAATCTCAGCAAGCGATATTAATTTAGGTAAAAAGAAAGCCCCGAATTACATTGCAAAACAAATTCCCACCGATCAGCTTACATACACCATAAACTTTGCCGATTTGGGTGTTCCCCAGTTATTTACTGTAAAAGAAATCAGGTACAGCACAGGTAATATGAACGCATTCCTGCAGCTCGATGTAGATGCAATCAAGGCCCTGGTCAAGGATTATGTCGACGATCTGGAAGTTGAAATAAACAGCTTTAAACGCACAGCTTCCCCCGTTGTAGCAACATTTGTAGACAGAGTTTTGGCAGAAGGTCTTCTCTCTGATGCAAATGTAGAAAAATACGTTGACCAGGTTCTCAGTAACGAAGAGCTTGTAAACAGTGCGGTTTACTTTGCACTGGCTCCCGACCTGGACAAATACGCAAAAGGTCTTGACAAATACCGTCAGGCAATTGTTGAATGGGCAGAACCGATCCAGACAGTTAAGCTTGAGGGGTCAATTGATGAAATAGTCGAAAGCATAATCGAAAACGATGAACTGCATGACATGCTTGCATGGTTCATTCCCGCAGCAACGCTGTCGGATTATGTAAACACAGCATCTTCCTATTACACGATTTATAAAAAGGCAGAAGGATCATTGAATAATCTCAGTGCTGCTATTAACAGCGGTGACATTGAAAGAGCAATAAAACTGCTCGTCGCCGACAGAGATCTGTATCAGGCACTGACCATGGTTGTACCAAGTGAGTCGGTTGATTATTATCTCGGTTCAATTCAGGGTTATTATAATATGTACGCAGATATTACCAAGTCTCTGACAGATATACTGAATTCTATACCTGATGACAAGATTACCGAGTATGTGAATGAAGCCGTTAAGTATGCATATGAAGTAGAAAACGGTCAGCAGTATGTTTTGGATTTGCTTGCCGGTGTAGATGCACAGTATGTCCAGGATATAGTTTATTATCTTGAAGAAGATGAATATATCAAGTCTCAGCTCGAGCTCCTGGATCAGGATTCATACGATATCTTTATGGCCTATGTTGATAATCTTGATACTGTTAAGGCCGATCTTATCGAAGCAATCAAGACAGCTGACATAGCAGCCATCAAAGAAGGAGCAGATATAATTAAGAACATTAACAGCGACCTGGTTTATGTGCTTGATCTGTTAAGAGCCAATCAGTTTGAAAAAGCCGGAGATGCAATCAACAAGATTCGTTTTAACCAGCTTGAAAAATTCGTACAGGAACAGTCTGAAAAGTTAAGTGCTTACGCAAACTGATTTGAATTAAGTTATATAAGTTATAAGGGAATCCGGCATGTAAAACATGCCGGATTCTTTAATATCCAAATAAGAAAGCGGCAGTTGTTGTGAAAGAAACGGCAATAACTGCTTTTTGTTTTACAGGAACACATTCAGTTCAAAGGAAAATTTATGCATCCCTTCCCATCACCATAACTTGTATCCTGAAAACTAATATGCTATAATGAATTTTAACTGTTATGAAAGAATAATAAAATACGATGAAGGAGTTAAGTAGCCTGTTCCCTCTTTAACCAGAGAGGGGATGTCATCGGCTGGAAGCATCCCTTTAAATGGAGCAGAGCGAATTTCCCTCCGGAGTAGCTTTCTTGAACCTGAAACGGGGCAAACGGTCAGCTGTTTGTTTTACGGGACTGCCCATAAAATATAAAACCCCGTTTGCAAGCAGTAGGGAAAGCCGGTTCCCGCCGTTATAAGGGTCAGAGTGTACACGGACAATAACCGTGTAAACATAGGTGGTACCGCGGAGTATTGCATGCTTCGTCCTATTTTGGGACGAAGCATTTTTGATTTCGGCAAATATAACGAATATTAGCATATAAAAACTTTGAAAGGGGAGGAAATATGAAAGAGCAACTTCAGGCAATTGTCAGAGAGGCAATGGAACGGCTGGAATTTGTAAAGGACATAAAAACACTTGAAGAAATCAGAGTTCTGTTTTTAGGCAAGAAGGGAAAAATTACAGGGATATTGAAGGGAATGGGGGCACTCCCTGCTGAAGAAAGGCCTGTTATAGGTCAGCTGGTTAATGAAATAAGGGAACAAATAGAGGAAAACATTACAAAGATTAAAAACAGGCTTCTGCAGGAAGAAAGGGAAAGAAAACTGGCGAAGGAAACCATCGACGTTACAATGCCGGGAACTTTGCACGCAATAGGCAAAAAACACCCGTTAACACAGGTTTTGGATGAAATCAAGGAAGTTTTCCTCGGAATGGGCTATGAAATAGCGGAAGGCCCCGAAGTGGAACTGGACTATTATAACTTTGAAGCCCTGAATATTCCGAAGAACCATCCTGCGAGGGACACACAGGATTCATTTTACATCAATGAAAATGTTGTTTTACGAACACAGACATCACCCGTGCAGATACGTGTTATGGAAAAGAAGAAACCCCCGATAAAAATTATCTGTCCCGGCAGGGTTTATCGTTCAGATCAGGTTGATGCAACCCATTCACCCATTTTCCACCAGGTTGAGGGTCTTGTTGTGGACAAGGGCGTAACAATGGGTGATTTAATCGGGACACTTCAGGTATTTGCAAAAAGCCTGTTCGGTGAGAATACAAGAATACGTTTAAGACCGCATCATTTCCCGTTCACCGAACCCAGCGCAGAAGTTGATGTTTCGTGCTGGTCATGCGGCGGAAAAGGATGCAGAATGTGCAAGAACGAAGGATGGATTGAAATACTCGGCGCAGGCATGGTTCATCCTAAAGTACTTGAAATTTGCGGTATCGATCCCAAAGTTTACAGCGGTTTTGCTTTCGGCCTTGGAGTTGAAAGAACGGCAATGGGACGTTTTAACATAGACGATATGCGCCTTTTATACGAAAATGACATGCGTTTCCTTAAACAATTTTAATTTGAACTTAATCATCGCAATTAAGGGGAGTGATATTGATGAAGGCACCAATTTCCTGGTTAAAGGATTTTTCTGAAATAAATGTTGATGCTGAAGAACTTGCTGAAAGAATGACCCTTTCGGGAAGCAAGGTTGAAGCTGTGGAGGATTTGGGAAAATCCATAGAAAATGTGGTTGTAGGAAAAATAATTTCGATGGAAAAGCATCCTGGAGCGGACAGGTTAAGAATTGCCCGGGTTGATGTGGGAAAGGAAATAATCCAGGTGGTTACAGATGCACCGAATGTCAAGGAGGGGGATTATATACCCGTTGCCCTTGTAGGCGCCCGTCTGCCCGGCGGTGAAATCAAGGCAACGAAACTCAGGGGTGTTGAGTCTTACGGAATGATGTGTTCAATTGAAGAACTCGGCTTAACCCGTGATTACCTGCCGGATGCACCTGAGGACGGAGTATACGTGTTTCACAATAACCCTGAACCGGGAAAGGATGTCAGGGAGGTACTGGGACTTGAGCCTGTTCTTGATTTTGAAATAACATCCAACCGTCCGGACTGCCTGAGTATAGTGGGACTTGCGCGGGAGGCGGCAGTAACCCTGTCTGTCGGCTTTAAAAAGCCTGAAATTACTGTAAAGGAAGAAGGCAAAGGTAAGGCATCGGATTTTGCTTCGGTGGAAATTAAAAATCCGGAGCTGTGCAGACGTTATGCCGCGAGAATTGTGACAGACGTAAAAATTGAACCGTCTCCCGAATGGATGCAAAGGCGCCTTGCACTGGCAGGAATGCGTCCTATTAACAATATTGTTGATATAACAAACTATGTAATGCTGGAAATGGGTCAGCCGCTGCATGCTTTTGACCTGAAATGCCTTGACGGGGGAAAGATTGTTGTAAGAACGGCACGGGATGACGAGGAAATTACCACCCTTGACGGCCAGAAACGTAAACTTGACTCGTCTATGCTTGTTATAGCCGACGAAAATAAACCTGTAGCTTTAGCAGGAATTATGGGCGGAGAGAATTCTGAAGTAACAGACGAAACAAAAATGCTGCTTCTTGAGTCAGCTAACTTCAACGGAACCTCAGTCAGGCTTACCAGCAAAAAAGTCGGAATCCGCAGTGAAGCATCGAATCGTTTTGAAAAGGGACTGGACACTGAAAATGTTATACCTGCCCTTAACCGATGCGCTCAGCTTATTGAAGAGCTTGGGGCCGGAAAGGTTGTTCCCGGAATAGTAGACTGCTGTCCCGTTAAGTCTGAAACCGTCGTACTGGAACTGGATCACGGGGAAATAAACAATTTGCTCGGAACCGATATTGACAGGGAATGGATGCTGGATTTGTTTGAAAGGCTTGGGTTCGGAGTGGACAGAAATACGGGAAAACTGACCGTTCCGTCATTCCGTCCTGATGTGCGCCTGCAGGCTGATTTGGCAGAGGAAGTAGCCCGTTTTTATGATTATAACAATATCAAACCGACATTACTGGCCGGTAAGGCATCAACTGTCGGAAAAAAGACTTACAGCCAGAAAATGGAAGATTTGATTATGCAGACAATGCTTTCCTACGGCCTGTATGAAACATATACATTTTCTTTCACAAGTCCCAAGGTATGGGATAAACTCAGACTGCCGAAAGATCATGAACTGAGGAATGCCGTTGTCATAAGCAATCCTCTCGGCGAAGATTTCAGCGTGATGAGGACAACAACAATCCCTGATATGCTCGGTGTAATAAGAACGAACTACAACCGCAAGGTTGAGGAAGGCCGTTTCTTTGAGATATCATATGTCTACAGACCGCTGAAGGATCAACAGCTTCCTGAAGAAAGAAAAGTGCTTACCATCGGCCTGTACGGCAATACGGATTTTTATTTCCTGAAAGGAATTGTTGAACAGTTGTTTGACCGGATGAACATTAAAGATGCTGATTTTTCACCCGAAAAGAATCATCCTGCATTCCATCCGGGCAGATGTGCAAAAGTATCAATTGGAAGTACTGTTATAGGTTATATGGGTGAAATACATCCTGAAGTTGCGGATAATTTCGAATGTCCGGCAAGGACCTATATTGCCGTTCTAGACATAAAGCCAATGATTGAAAATTCCTGCATGGAAAAACAATATAAAGGACTTCCGAAATATCCTGCAGTAGTCAGGGATATAGCACTGGTGGTCAGGGATGAGATACCTGTTAAGGATATAGAAACATCAATAAGAAAGTTCGGTGAAAGTCTTCTTGAAGAAGTAAAACTCTTTGATGTTTATAAGGGAGAGCAGGTGCCTGAAGGCATGAAGAGCGTAGCCTACACGTTAACATTCCGTTCACCGGACAGAACTCTGGTAGACGATGAAGTAAACAGAATCATGGAAAAAATAATCAATGGACTGAAAGCAGAGCTGGATGCAACATTAAGGTAAAAGCGAAACAAACCAAAAGAGGCGGAAGAAAACCCGCCTCTTTTTATTATACAAAAAATATATCAGTCGGTTTTTATTATTGGCATTGTAAAGTCCTGATCTCCCGCTCTCTGCCTGTGATCCGGGAAAGCCAGTACATAAGTGTTTGTTGCCTTTAAATCATATTCAAACATTGTTTTAGACAGACCCGAAAGCTGATTTCTGTAATTGGACACCTTTGTTATCAGGGGAACCCGGGCATTTTTCCGGATTTCTGAAAGCAGTTCCCTGCCCCTGCTGTTGAATCCCAGCACTCTTATATAACCGCAGCTGTCATTCTGTATAAAGGCTCTCAGATCTTCTTTTGTAATACCCCACAAGATATTTGATGTGATTCTCCTGATACGGGTGGAAGGGTATCTGCTTGTTGCGGATATATCGATAAATTCACTTAGCGTGCCGGCTTGCATTGCGCATGATATAAGCCTGTTTTCAAGCCCTTCTGTAACATCGGGTACATTGCGCAGTGTTTCGGGCTCAATGGTACGCAGCCTGTGCAGTATGATTTCGGAAAATGTATCGGGGAAAACAGGAGCCCTTTTGTTCACAATTTCATTATGAAGCAGTTTCACGGTAAAATCAGGCAGATTGCCGGATAACACGGGATCGGTTATAAGCCCTCCGTCCTTTAAATATTTCCGAATGGCCGTAGCACTTGAAAAAACCGAAAACATTTCAGTGCTGAGGTATGAAGCCCCCATCCTTTTTATTGTTACAGGCTGTATGGTACTTTTTAATTTTTTCAGTGCCTTCAGGTATTCTATTGCGAGGATGTTATTCGAATGCGTCATAATATTTTCGGGTAATTCCCTTATAACTGCATGCAATGCTTTTTCACGGGATATGGGGAAAGAAAAACCTTCGTCAAGATATTTCTTAAGAAATTCCCTGTATACCGGCGGTTCTTCATGCAAAACCGATGCTATCCTCCACAGTGAACCAAGCTCACCCTGTTCGCTTCCGAAACTTAAAAAGTCAACAACCCCTGTATTATGAAGGGTACGAACCGCGCCGTATGCGAATATTTCCGCCGATGCACAGGCAAAAACGACAGGGAGTTCCAGTACAAGATCGATCCCGGCATGGAGCGCCATTTTTGTCCTTGTCCATTTGTCAACAACAGCCGGTTCGCCGCGCTGAACAAAATTTCCGCTCATTACGCAAACCGTATGCGTGGCACCGGTTTTTTCAACCGAGGTTTTTATATGGTATAGATGCCCCATATGCAGGGGATTGTACTCGGATATTATCCCAAGAACCCTCATGTATTTTCACCACAGATTTTCAGTTTGTCGAAAAAATCTGTATTAATTATAATTGCTCAAAGGAATTATAACAATATATTCTTTGCAGTATTACATCGTACCATAAAAAACAGAAGCAACCGGTTTAAAAAGGCGTTTCAGGGCGGGTTATGGCCGGTAATAATATTTATGCCGGGTAGTAACTTTTCGGGAATAAAATTTATAAAATACTCTTGACTAATAATATTTTCCATAGTAATATATCATCAAATATTTTAAAAACGATGAAGGGGAGTAGTAGGTACCCGGAACCTTCCAGAGAGCTGTTGGTAGGTGCGAAACAGCAGGAGAACGGTATTGAACTGGCCCCGGAGTTGCCGTCTGAAATTACAGTAGGACAGGACGAAGGCCCATCGTTATCAGGGCAGGATATCGGTAGGATTGCACCTGTATCCGGATGCAAAAGAGTGGTTATTATTCCTTCGTCTCTTTTGGCGAAGGTTTTTTTGTAAGGGGAAATTAACATATGGGTGAATCTGCCGGTTTCCGGTCGAGTGTATTCCGAAAGGAATAAAGAAGAGTGGTACCGCGGAACGACCTTCCGTCTCTTTGAGAGGCGGAAGGTTTTTTAATTATAGACCTGATTCATAAAGAATAATTAATATAAAGGAGGTCAAAATATGAACTGGAAGAAATACAGGAAATTTCCACCATTTGTTTTTAAAGAAAGAACATGGCCGGATAAAACAATTGAAAAGGCACCCATATGGTGCAGTGTGGACTTAAGAGACGGTAATCAGGCACTGCCCGACCCGATGAGTGTTGAGAAAAAACTGAAAATGTTCAGTCTTCTGAAAAAAATGGGTTTCAAGGAAATAGAAGTGGCTTTCCCTTCAGCATCAAATACCGACTTCCGTTTTGTACGCAGGATAATTGAAGAAGGGTATCTTGATGATGATACCGTAATTCAGGTATTGACCCAGTCGAGAGAACACCTGATAAGAAGGACATTTGAATCGCTCAGCGGAGCAAAACAGGCCATAGTGCACCTGTATAACTCCACCTCCGAACAACAGCGCCGCATTGTATTCAAGAAGGATAAACCGGATATTATCAAGATTGCCGTTGAGGGAACGAAACTGGTTAAGCAGTTAAGCCGGGACTGTGATACCGATATTATGTTTGAATATTCACCGGAGAGCTTTACCGGAACTGAAATGGACTTTGCCCTCGAGATTTGTGAGAAAGTAATGGAAGTTTGGCAACCGACCCCGGAAAAGAAAGCAATAATTAATCTGCCTGCCACCGTGGAATTGACTACTCCAAATGTATACGCAGACCAGATCGAATGGTTCTGCAGAAATATAAGCTGCAGGGACAGCGTCATAATCAGTGTTCATACCCATAATGATCGGGGCACAGGAGTTGCTGCAACAGAACTGGCAATGCTTGCAGGAGCTGAACGCGTGGAAGGAACGCTTTTCGGGAACGGAGAAAGGACAGGAAACCTTGATATAGTTACCGTTGCACTGAACCTTTTCTCTCATGGAATAGATCCGAAACTTGATATTTCTGATATAAACTCGATAATAAAAATTTATGAAGAATGTACCGGCATGAAAATACACGAAAGGCATCCCTACGCAGGACAATTGGTTTTCACCGCGTTTTCCGGTTCACACCAGGATGCCATCAACAAAGGTTTCAAATATTTAAGAGAGGAAAAGCCTGAGTACTGGGATGTTCCGTACCTTCCGATAGATCCGACGGATATAGGCAGACAGTATGAAGCCATTATCCGTATTAACAGCCAGTCCGGCAAGGGTGGAGTGGCGTTCATCATGGAGCATGAATTCGGATATGTTCTTCCTAAGGAAATGCATCCTGAATTCGGTGAAATGATTAAACACAGGTCGGATGAAGCCGGCAGGGAACTCTCACCCGATGAAATCATGGAAGTATTCAGGGATAATTATCTGAATGTAACAGGTCCTTATAAACTTGTGGATTACCATGTTGAAACAAGAGACAAAGCAGTAAATGTGACTGCAAAAATTTATAGGAAAAGTGAGCTGATTGAAATAAAAGGAAGCGGAAACGGACCTATTTCAGCTTTCTTTGATGCATTGAAGAATACCAGTGCTTCCAAATACCGTTTTGAAGCTTATTTTGAACATGCTCTTTCAAGCGGTGCCGATGCCGAAGCTGTAGCTTATATCCAGCTGGCAAACGGCGGAGGTAAGAGTGTTTTCGGGGTTGGAAAAGACAGAAATACTACTACTGCTTCCTTTGAGGCAATTATTTGCGCTCTCAACAGAGCCGCAGCTGAAAATAAACAGAGCGATCAGGCTGATGCTTAAATCGGGCATCAGCCTTTTTGAATTAAGTCATTTAAAGTTTTCATTTTTTCGTATAAATCAAAATCTTCTGCTTTTTTCCCTGATTAATTGATATAATTCCGCAGGCAGGTTATAATATTGGTATTCCCTGTTGGAGGAATCTGCATGAGAAAAAAAACCGTAAGAAGAAAGATTTACAATGTTATGTTGCTTAACGTAATACTGGTTATTGTTCTTGGAGTTATCGCCGGTACTTATTTTATAAATAACAGCAGCAAAAACAGCAACATACCGGATTTGGTGAATAATGACAAATCCGATGGGAAAGTAACCAAAGAAACCGATATTGCAGGAAATACCAATGGAATTGACGAAGAGCAGAATTCTTATTCTGAAGACGAAGAAGAAAAGCCTGCTGAAGATGTTATTTCAGGAGATGAAATGACCGAAAGTCAAAAACTGGCCTTATATTCCGATTTACCCTATTTTATTGAGGAATATACCGAAAGATATATTGATTATAAAACGCAGAATCCCGATTTGCCGTACGACAAAGTTATTACATATGTAAACATAGGACTGGATTATAATTTTTATGAGAATGTGAGTATTATCGAAAACGGCGATGATATAACCGTGTTGGTGAACAAGTATAACAAGCTTCCTGACGATTTTGAACCGAAGCTCGTCCAGCTGGATCAGTCCCTGTGTGCACCGGGGGTTGGTCCTCAGTTCCTCCGGGAAGAAGCATATAAAGCATTTGTAAAAATGCACGAGGATGCAAAACAGTTGGGTCTGACCATTACTGCATACGGTACTTACAGGAGCATTCAGACACAGCACTGGATCTGGAATAATGCAGTTAACAGCGGCCGTACAATTGAGGATGTTGACAGCCTGAATGCAAGGGGAGGACACAGTGAACATCACACAGGACTGGCAGTTGATGTAATAAAAAACAATTACAGTGTTGAAGAGACTGAAGAATTCAAATGGTACAGTGAAAATGCCCATAAATATGGTTTTATTATCAGGTACCCAAAAGGGAAGGAAAATATAACAGGTTACAAGTATGAACCATGGCATTTAAGGTATGTAGGACCCGAAATCGCAACCGAAGTTTATGAAAAAGGCATTACCTATGATGAATACTATATTCAGTTTCTGCAGCCCGGCAAAAACTGATACAGGCAGGGGGCTATTCAGACAATCTGAACAGTAAAATATTTCATCAGAGCAGATAGCATGCGTATTTCAAATAGTACGCAGTGCATAGTTTTCGCCCGGGAAATACAGGCGATAATTTTTTGTAAGTTTGTCCGGTATATAATTTTAATATATTGTAGGGGGGTAAATCAATGGCAGTACCGGTAGATGTAACTTTCCACCCGAGGTGGTGGCATAAGAATTCAAATGTATCTTTCAATGAAAAATTCTTTTTTGATGTTGATTACAGAATTGAAGCAGATATTAGAATGAGAAAAACGCTTTTTGAAAAGTTCGGAGATCTTGGATTGGGAGAGGAAGACCCAGAACCAAGGCCTATTCTTGGTTCTGATCTTATTGCATCGGGATTCCTGTATTCGGAAATATTGGGCTGTAAAGTGAGATTTTTTGATGAAGATCCGCCGGAGATACTGTGTGCGAATCTTGATGATGAAACCATAATGAATCTGGATGTTCCTGACCTGGATAAATGCGAGGCCTGGAATAGAATACAGGTTCAGATTGACAGGCTTATGAAGGATTTTGGGTATGTTTACTCCTGCATAAATCTTATGGGCATTCAAAATGTTGCATTGGATGTCAGGGGAATGGAGCTTTTTATTGACTATTATACAAATCCTGACCTTGCCAATCACCTGCTTGATGTTTGTACAAGGCTGTCGTTAGACATAGGAAAAAGGCTGAAAAAAGTATCAAAGGAGCTTTCTGCAGGAGTTACTTCAATAGTCAAGCAAACAATCCCGGACGTATATATTACGTCTAACTGTACTGTGGAAATGGTTTCCCTTGATTTTTATGAAAATTTCCTTCTGAAATATGACAATATTCTTGCCGAAGAATTCAAACCTTTTGGAATACATCATTGCGGTAAGACAATGGAGCATGTGGTCGAAGGATATGCAAAGGTGAAAAACCTCAGTTTTGCAGAAGTAGGTGCCGGCTCAGATCTGAAAAGTGTAAGAAATATTCTTCGTGATATTCACCTGAATGCCCGGTATAGCCCTGTCAAACTAAAGGATGTAAGCAAAGAAGAACTTAAGAGAGATATATATAAGCTTGCAGAAGAAGGAAAACCATTGAATCTGTTGTCAATTTCGTGTGTAGGTATTGATGATTCTGTGGAAGACCAGCAGATAAGGGAATTTATCAGGATTTGCAGGGAAATTGAATGAACAGAAGAATTGCCTGTACAGGATTTACAGTTATGTAATGGTTATATTGCACATCCGGTCCTTAAATGTGTGTTCAAATAAGCCATCAAGCCATTTTATTCTGTGCAAATTGCAAGGTTAAATTCTGAAAACAAGGCAAAATCTCTATGCGGTACAATATCAGTCAATTAATGTTGCTGTTTCTTGGCAGTCGGGGTTTCAGGATTATTTCGTCAGGCGAAATTCTTTGAAACCCCAAATTTCTAATCCCGTGGAGAAAAGATAATACATCATGGGAAGATTTTTCATTGAGTCCAATATTATTTGATTTGAAAATTGACTTTGTTTTCATTTTCATTGCAAAGATAGCGTAAAATAATTGTGGAGTTTTTAAAACAAAAAACAGAGATCAACTCTCCTGTGTTAAAATTTTTATAAACACAAAAACAACAACACAAAGGAGGGAAGATCTCTGTGGATAATA
>Ga0134099_1001693_pt1 | contig 20041 bp, 13 predicted proteins | sample 10_taG_2_FD_105482 | JGI IMG/M metagenome (GOLD analysis project Ga0134099, IMG submission 105482) | Switchgrass degrading microbial communities from high solid loading bioreactors in New Hampshire, USA - 10_41_5_180_A2 metaG | ecosystem: Engineered > Bioreactor > Semi-continuous > Anaerobic >...
ACAAAATCGGCTATCCGGCCATGGGCCTCATAATCATGGGCTTCGTACAGCAGGCCTGTTTGGGTGGCGCTCACTTTCGGGGCCAGCGCGCTGGAAATAAAATAACCTTCGGCATGCAATCTGTTCGCAGCAAGCTGCATAAAAGAGTTATAAGCTTCCCGATCGGCCGGCAACACGTTTTCGAAATCAACGTTTAAGCCGCGGTATCCTTTCTCGCGCATAATCTTCAAGATATTGTTCAATAAACGCTCGCGGACTTCCGGGGTGTTGAGAACCACGCTGGCCAGGTTTTCTCCGCGGTAAGTCGAGGTAAAATTGGTAATGGACATCATCGGAATGACTCCGGCGGCAGAGGCCGCTTGAATGCCGGGCAAGTCATCTATGGACTGCAAACTGCCGTCCTCTCTGATTAGGTAGGCAAAAGGGCTGAAATAGGTTAGGTAGCGGGCTACTTCCTGGACCAGAGAAACGGCTCTGGTTCCGAAGAAGTAAGTATAGGCGTTCACGCTTATGGTCGGTTTGTAGCGGCTCGGAATAACCAGGCGCTGCCCCGGATAAATACGGTTAGGGTCGGTAATGTTGTTGGCCTGAGCCAGATTTTGAACGGTTGTCCCGTAGTTTTGGGCTATTTTCCATAAAGTATCTCCCGGCTGAACGGTATGGATTCTTTCCTGAGTCGGCACAACCAAAGCCTGGCCTATGACCAATCTGTTTGGATCGGCCAATCCGTTCAGTTCGACAATCGCCTGTATGGTGGTCTGGTACGTATTGGCGATTTTCCAGAGAGTATCGCCGGATCGAACCACATGGATCAGCATGCGGCCACCTCCTTTATCGATTTTAACCGTCTGGCACGGTTTGTTTTTTTGGCAAGTTTCCTGAACCGTATGTATAGGTTACCTGGATTGTTGCATATGTTCTCTAGATTATATGTAGTGGTTCACTTTAGATATGACCTATAAAAAATTGGGGATAAAATTTACCTGCTTGGACTTAGTTGCTACTGTCTTAAATTTGGAGTAGTATTAATGAAGTAGTATCGAACACGGTATTAGTAGATAATCAGCAAATAAAGGATATTTGCTGCAAATAAGCAGCACATCGATGAATAAAAAAAGTGGAACGTCAATAAACAGAAATAGAACAGAGGTTGGGAAAAATGGTACAAGAATTGGTAATGGGAAACGAGGCCATAGCGCTTGGGGCGCTAAAGGCCGGGGTCAGTGTGGTTACCGGCTATCCGGGAACGCCTTCCACTGAGATTTTGGAGACAATCGCCAGGCGCAATCCCGGAGATGTCTATGTCGAATGGTCGGTCAATGAAAAGGTGGCGCTGGAAGTGGCTGCCGGCGCGGCGCTGGCCGGGGCGCGGGCAATGGTTACGATGAAACAGGTGGGGTTAAACGTCGCTTCGGACCCGGTGATGAGCCTGGCTTATATCGGGGTAAAGGGCGGAATGGTCATTGTCGTTGCCGACGATCCGGGGCCTATATCGTCTCAGACGGAACAGGATACCCGACAGTTCGGGGTCTTTTCCAAACTGCCCGTTTTTGATCCCACTTCGCCGGAAGAAGCTTACGCAATGATTGGACAGGCTTTTCAGTATTCGGAAAAATACCAAACGCCGGTGCTGTTTCGTCCGACCACGCGGATTTGCCACGCCAGCGTTTCGCTGGAGATAAGTTCGGAAAGGGCAAAAGTAGCTCCCGAGGGTTTTGTGAAAGATCCGAAGTGGGTGATTTTCCCGCGTTTGTCTTACCTAAATCACATCAAAATTGAAAAACGCAACGAGGTACTGGCTGAAGATTTTGCGACCTACAAGGCCAATGAAATTATTGCCGCCGGTGATTTTTGCCGAAAGGGAATTGCCGCCGGAGGAATCAGCTATGTTTACGCCAAGGAAGCCCTTAAGCTGTTGGGCGTTTCCTGCAAGCTGTTTAAAGTGGCCACGCCTTATCCTTTCCCGGAAAGGCTGGCTCGGGAGTTTTTGCAGCAAGTGGATGAGGTGTTGGTGCTGGAAGAGCTGTCCCCTTTTATCGAAAAAGAGCTGGTCTATTTGTGTGGGAAATATCAGCTGCCGGTTAAAGTCAAAGGCAAATTGACTGCGGATATGCCCTGTGCCGGGGAAAATACCGTGGAGAACGTTAAAGAAGCCCTGGCGAAGTTTTTCGGACTTCGGATTCAGACCGTTGGCGAAGGGCAGGCTCAGCACGGAGAGCAGGCAATTCGGAAGCAGGCAGAACACACGCCGCCGGATATTCAACTCCCGGATCGGCCGCCGGTGTTGTGTGCCGGATGCCCCCATCGGGCTTCCTTTTATGCGGTCAAAAAGGCCATGAAGGGACGCAAAGCGGTATTTTGCGGCGATATCGGCTGTTATACCCTCGGTAATGCCAAACCCCTCGAGATGGTGGATACCTGCCTGTGCATGGGCGCGGATGTGACTATGGCCCAGGGGCTTTTCCGGGTCGAACGGGACTCGGTCAATTTTGCGTTTATCGGTGATTCGACCTTTTTCCATACAGGAATTCCCGGTGTGGTTAACGCCGTTTACAACGGAGCCAAGATTGTGCTGGCGGTGCTGGACAACTCAACTACGGCCATGACAGGGAACCAGCCCCACCCCGGAACCGGGCAGACCATGATGGGCAGTATTTCGGCTAAAATCCGGATTGCTAAAGTCCTGGAAGCTTTGGGGGTCAAACACATCGCCCTAGTCAACCCCTTCGACTTGGCTGTGACCGAACAAGCTGTCAGAGAAGCGGCCGACTGTGACGGAGTTGCGGCTGTAATATTTGAAGCCCCGTGCATCCAGCTTTTCAAACCTGCTCAGCTTTACCGTGTGCATGAGGAAAAATGCAATGGCTGCAGGCTTTGTGTCAAAGAGTTGGGCTGCCCGGCCATGTATATGGAAAAGAAAAAAGCCGTGATTACACCGGCATTATGTTACGGCTGTTCCCTGTGCGCGCAGGTTTGTCCCTTTGGCGCTATTGAGCCGCTTCGGACTGACGGAGGTGAAAACCGATGAATTGTATTTTGACCGGAGTTGGGGGTCAGGGCACGATTCTGGCCGCCAAGTTAATTGCCAATACGGCGATGGCGAAGGGTTTGCAGGCTCGGACTGCGGAAACCATAGGTATGGCTCAGCGCGGAGGCAGCGTTATAAGCCACGTGCGCATCGGGGAAGAAGTATATTCACCGCTTATTCCGGAGAAAACCGCTGATTTGCTGATTGGTTTCGAACCTGCCGAAGCGGTCAGAGCGCTGCGTTATTTGAAAAAAGACGGAACCGTTATTGTCAGTAAAACGGCAATTAAGCCGGCGGGCGCTTCCTTGAATGAAAAGGATTATGATGTTTCAAAGGTGTTGGCTTATTTAAAAGAAAGGGTCGGCAAGGTCATATTTGTCGATACGGACAGTATTTGCCGAAAATGCGGCAGCGCCAAGGTTCTCAATGTGGTGTTGCTGGGTGTGGCGGCCGCAAGCGGCACGCTTGGGTTTACAGTCGAAGAGTTGGAGGAAACATTACACAGAATGTTGCCGGAAAGAAATCTGGCCGTGAATCTTAAAGCGTTGCAAGAAGCCCGGATATTCGCGGCTGATTGTCCAATTTAAATTGACAAAAGATTATAAGTATATTAACATTTATTTAACGTTCAATTATTCACTAGCCATTATAAAGCTGAGTTTTAACGAGCAGAGTTTTAACGAATTTTTGTCGACCGATAAACTATATATGTCTCAAAACCGATGAGAAAGAGTAGTAGACCGGGAGGAACATCTCAGAGAGTCGCGGCTGGTGGGAAGCGATATGGAAATTCCGGTTGAATGGGCTTTCGAGGGCAACCCGAAATAACAGTAGGCGTTGACGGATCCATCACCGTTATTTGGATGGCATATATGTTAGTATATGAAATGAGCGGGTCTTGCTATAAGACCAATTTGAGTGGCACCGCGGAGTTATCCGTCTCAAGTACAGTCGTACTTGAGACTTTTTTAATATCAGGAGGTTATTATGATTGACAGTGTATTTTCAAACGACAGATTTAGTTTGAGCGAACGACAACTGAAAATTATTAAAAAGCAGCTCCAGGATTTGCTGGCCATTGACGGCGGATTTTATCAGAAAAAGTTTGCGGGGATAAATATCGATAAAATTCGCAGCCAGCAGGATTTTGAAACCCTGCCTTTCACCGACAAGGAGGAACTGCGGGAAGCTTACCCTTTAAAGCTTCAGGCCGTGCCGGACAGTGAAATCATTCGGATTCATTCTTCTTCCGGAACCACCGGGTTGCCGGTTATTATACCCTATACCAGGAAAGATGTTGATGATTGGGCCTTGATGTTTAAGCGTTGTTACGAAACTGCCGGTGTGACCAAGATGGACCGGGTGCATGTCACCCCGGGGTACGGGTTATGGACTGCCGGCATAGGCTTTCAAACCGGAGCGGAGCTGTTGGGGGCTATGGTTATCCCGATGGGGCCGGGTAATACGGACAAGCAGATTCAAATGATGATTGATCTGAAGAGCACGGTTCTATGCGCCACTTCCTCCTATGCTCTGTTACTGGCCGAGGAGATCAGCAAAAGGGGCGTTCGGGACCGGATTCATTTGAAAAAGGGGCTGATCGGTTCGGAACGCTGGGGAGAGAAAATGCGCCGGCGAATTGCCAATGAACTGGGGGTCAAACTTTACGATATTTACGGCTTGACCGAAATATACGGTCCCGGTATTGCCATCAGCTGTGATTACGAATGCGGCATGCATTATTGGGATGATTATTTCTATTTCGAAATCATCGATCCGAAGACGGGCGAAGTGCTGCCGGTAGGAGAGATGGGCGAACTGGTAATTACCACTCTGACCAAACAGGGGGCTCCGTTAATACGCTATCGGACCCACGATTTGACCCGTTTTGTGCCGGGGGATTGTCCCTGCGGTCTTAAATATCCGCGGATTGCCCCTATCTTAGGCCGAACGGATGATATGGTCAAGGTCAAAGGGGTAAATATTTATCCGGGGCAGATAGACACTTTGCTCAAGGACATAGACGGGGTCAGCAGCGAGTATCAGGTTATGATCGACCATTTGTACGGCAAGGATATCCTGACTTTGTTTGTGGAAGTGGAAAACGGTGCGGATAAAAAGGAAATGGAAAAAGCGGTGGCCAACCATTTCAAAGCCAGAATCGGGATATCTATCGTTGCCAAGGCAGTAGACATTGGCGATTTGCCGCGCAGTGAAAAGAAATCCACCCGAATTTTCGACAACAGATATTAGATGTTATTCAGCTGTGGTATTCCTTTAAGCTTAAAACGTCTATGGCCCTGGCCAATTCATTTATATTGTACGAGAGGTCGGAAAGCCTTTTTTCAATGCGAATCAGCAGGTAAGCGCTGACAACGATGGGGAAACCGAAGTTGCTGATTTGGACGAGGATTTCTTCCATGATCTCACCCCTTGGTCGTTTTTAGTAATCTTAAGACTGTCCGGTATAGGGGCAGGAGGACTGCTCCCGCGTGCCACCGTCTCCCAGGAGATAGGGTATAGGTCGCCGGAGAAAAGACAGTGTATCGGGTTGCAGCCTCCGTGTCCCTATTGTTTATTAACGGAAATGGTTGCCGTTATTAAGCCGAAGGTGGGTCATAAAGGTCTTCGGTGGTAGTGTCAATGATTTTAATATCGCGTTTAGCGGCCAGCTCACCGCTCGAGGTTAGGAAGATGTTTTTGGCGATGATCAAATCCATGGCTTCTTCGATTTGCTGGCCGGTTAATCCTTCTTTAGGTTCCGGCAGGGTAATGCTGTAAGCGTTGCCGCCGGTTGTCTCGAAGGTGATTCGGAGAGTTTTCTTAGTGGTTAAAGCCATTATTTTTCCTCCTTTCCAAATGTTTTTTGCTGTTTTGCTGATTGGGGAAGACTTTACCGCTTAGGAAAGATGGGGAACTTTCCTGTTTACTCGTTTACCAGATCATAGCGGTTCTCACGGCGTACTGCAACCAGCGGGTATTGCAGCAAGTCAAAGAGCGCGGCGGCGACATCGTAGATGTCCTGATCCGCGGCGTCCGCCTTTATGCCGGGAAAACTCTTTTGCCGAATTACGGGCAAGCCGGTCTGGCTTGAACCTATCTGATACTGGGCAACGAGTACGGAGTCTACCGGAGTGGACACTACTGCCATAAAGGAAAACCTCCTTTCTTAAGGTATTCAAGCTCTCTTATGAAACCTTCATAGGAAGGAGCTTGTCCGACATCGATAAGAAGATTATGTTCGGGTAAATTAGCAACCGGCTTGGCGGCGCTTTTTACTTTTCAAGATTTGCGGGCGGATATCTGAAAAGTATACCCGAACATATGTTCGATTTAGATTATAGCGAAGCCATGTTAAGGTGTCAAGTCAGTTTGCTAAATATTTGCATAAGTATATTGACTATAAGGAGGCGGGAAGATACAATTTAATTGTCCGACTGACTGGTCGGTCATATTTTTTGCGGACTTTACTTTTCTTGCGGTTATGGGTTAATATTTGGGATGTATGAGTACTTAAAACGCTTGCAAGTGAATATTTAATAGCGTAGTTGTACGGGAGGAATAAGAGATGGATGAATTACATAACGGAGTAGAGAATAACGGAATCGAGAATGGTATCGAGAATGACGGCAAGGTTAAAAAGAAAGGCAAAAGAAAGAGAAGGATTATTATAACGCTAATTGTCCTCGCTTTGGTAGTTTTAACCGCTTCAAGGGTAGTCGGAATAATGCAGGAAAAGGCGGCCAAGTATGCCGCGGAATTGGAGAGGGAGACTTATATTCCGGTTGAGGCGTTGACTGTGGCCAAGCAGGACATCTCGACGGATATTGTCTTAAGCGGTAAAGTTCAGGCTGATAAAGAGGCGCCTGTAATGGTGAAAACTCCCGGCAAAGTTGAGGCCGTGTATGTCAAGGTCGGAGACTGGGTGGAAAAGGACCAGGTGTTGTTCAGTCTGGACAAAAGCGATTTAATGCCTTCGTATAAACAGGCCGAAGCCGCTTTAAAACTGGCTCAGGCCGGCTATGAATCAAGCATGAAGAAGTACGAGAATGACTTAAAAACCTTGGCGAAAATGCGTGAACTGTACGAGGCCGGCGCAATCAGCCAGACGGAGCTTGAGCAGTATGAACTGCTCACTTCGGACGCTGTGCGTGAATCTATAGAGGGGCAGTTGGCTCAGGCCCAAGCTGCCTTTGATGTGGTGGCTAAAACCTTGGCCGATATGGATGTGAAAGCTCCGATATCCGGGCTGGTTACTTCCCTTTCGGTCAGTGTGGGCTCAATGGCTGCGAATACCATGCCGGCAGCAACAATTGTTGATATGGGCAAGGTTCAGGTCACCGTAAGTGTAAGCGAAAAAGAAATCAACAACATCAAACAGGGCCAGGAGGTAAGGATAACCATACCTTCGGCTTCGTTGGAAACAAAAGGTGTTATCGAAGAATTAAGTCTGGCTGCGAGTCAGCAGGGTAAATACACCGTCAAGACTACGATTGCCAATGAAGACCGGATAATTAAACCGGGTATGTTTGCCAACGTGATATTGAGTACTCAGGTTAAAAAGGACGTTATTGCCGTGCCGACCGACGCAGTTGTTCGCTACGGCGGCAAGGACGTGGTCTTTGTCATCGAAGGCAATAAGGCTGTAGTCAGAGAAGTGGTAACCGGTTTGGAAAACGGCAGTATGACCGAGATTATCAGCGGCTTAAATGAACAGGATGTTATTGTTGTCAAAGGGCAGGGCTTCCTTAAAGACGGTACGGATATTAAGGTCGTGGCCTTAGACGGACAACCGGTTGCTGAGGCTGTGGGAGGAGGCGCTCAGTAGTGAAATTAGCTGAAACATCGGTAAGACGTCCTGTCACCGTTTTAATGCTGGTTTTTATTGTAATTATTCTGGGTTTTGTATCTTTTACCAAAATCCCTCTTGATTTGATGCCGGATTTTGAACTGCCCATAGCGGTGGTTAGCACGACTTACAGCGGGGCAGGGCCACAGGAAATTGAAAATTTGATTACCAAGCCGATTGAACAGGCTATGGCAACTGTCTCGAATTTGGATTCACTGACTTCTGTCTCGTCTGAAGGCTCATCTATAGTGCTCGTAACCTTTAATTTCGGGACCGATATGGATCAGGCTTCGCTCGATATGAGAGAAAAGCTCGATCTGGTCAAATCGTATCTTCCCGAGGATGCCAGCGATCCTATGGTCTTTAAAATGGACATGAATGCTATGCCAATCCTGATGCTGGCTGTGTCCTCGAAAGATATGAGCCTTTCGGAGCTGCAGACTTTGGTCGAGGACAAAATTCAGCCGCGTTTGGAAAGAACTGAGGGGGTAGCTTCCGTATCTGTAACCGGCGGAACCGAACAGGTTATTGAGATCAGGACCAAGAGTGAGGCTTTAGCCGGTTATGGAATCAACGTGGCTTACCTTCAAGGCATTCTGGCTGCCGAAAACCTTAGTTTGCCCGGGGGCACGGTTCGTAAGGGCAGCCAGGAACTGGCCGTTAAGACTAATGGGGAGTTCGATACGGTCGAAGAAATCAGACAACTTATAATTCCTCTGCCTACAGGGGCTACAATTCAGTTGCAGGACTTGGCCGATGTAGAGCTAATAGAAGCCGAGCAGAAAACCATATCCAAAGTGAACGGCGATTTGGGAATAGCCATTTCCATCCAAAAGCAGTCCGGATCCAACACGGTCCGAGTTTCCGAGGCTGTACTGGCAGAGATTGAAAAAATTAAAAAGGATTTGCCCCAGGTTGAAATAAATGTGATCCAAGACAGTGCCGAATATATTAAAGATTCTTTAAAGCAAGTGGCAGAGCACGGGCTGACGGGCGCTTTGCTTGCTATAATAGTCCTTTATATTTTCCTGCGCAATATCAGGACTACTTTAATCATTGCCACCTCTATTCCGATTTCGATTATTGCGACTTTCTGTCTGCTTTATTTCTCCAATATTACGCTAAATCTGATGACCCTTGGCGGTTTGATGCTCGGTATCGGGCGTTTGGTGGACGACTCGGTGGTTGTGCTGGAAAACATCTACCGTTTCCGCCAGCAAGGCTATTCGCGCCTTGAAGCGGCCGTTAAAGGCTGCTCAGAAGTTATTGTGGCCGTCATGGCGGCTACCTTTACCACAATTGCGGTATTTATTCCGATTGTGTTTGTCCAAGGGCTTACTTCAACCATCTTTAGGCAATTTGCTTTAACCATCGCCTTTTCCCTCTGTGCGTCGCTTCTGGTTTCCGTTACGCTGGTGCCAATGCTTTCCTCAAAATTGCTGAAAGTGGACAGAGGCAGCGAGGATTCGTCCAAGCCGCGACGTAAACTCTTTTTGTCCAAAGTTCATGACAAATTCGATCAGGGTTACCAAAGGTTGGTCGACGGTTATAGGAATTTGCTGGCGTGGTCATTGGACCATCGCAAACATGTGATAGTAATTACCACTCTGGTTTCGGTTTTAGCGCTGGCATCAATAGCTTTAGTCGGAGCGGAATTTATTCCGGAAACTGACGAAGGGCTGATCAGCATAAGCGTTAGGTTGCCGGACGGAGCAGAAGTAGAAAGTACAGCTGAAATAATGGACCGGATTGAAAGACAGATAGCCGATATTCCGGAGATAGATACCGTATTTATGAACGCCGGCAGCGGCGGTATGATGAGTATGAGCAGCGGCGGCAACCGCGGAACCTTTTACGTACTGCTTGCTCCTTTGGAAGAGAGAACGCGCCGGATAGATGCAGTAATGGAGGACATAAGAGAAAGAGTCAAGGATATTGCCGGGGCCAAAATCAGTGTAAGCTCTACTCAGACCATATCGATGACAGGAGCGGACATCAGTATCACTATCAAGGGAGAGGACCTTGACAGATTAATAGAGATTGGCGACGACTTTGTGGAGATTATCAGTAAAATCCCCGGTACCAGAGAGGTTAAATCCAGTTATGAAGAAGGGATACCTGAAGTGGTAATCGACGTAAACAGAAATGTGGCTTCGCAGTACGGCTTAACGGCCGGCAGCATAGCGAATGCTGTCCGCAGCACTATTTCCGGGGTTACCGCTACCAGATTCAGTTACCAGGGCAATGAAATTGACGTAAGAATTAAGGGTGATGAGACCTTTAGGCAGAATATTGAAGCCTTGAAACAGATTCCGGTTAGCACAAACTATGGCTATACGGTAACTTTGGGTGAAGTGGCCGATATCTCGATTGAAAGAGGGCCTATCAGCATAAACCGCGAGAATCAAGTGCGGACCATTACAGTATCGAGCCAGATCACCGGCAGGGACATTGCCAGTGTAGCGGCTGAGATTCAGCAGGCCTTAAGCCAGTATCCGCTTGAAGATGCTTACAGCTACAGCATGGGCGGTGAACAAGAAGAAATGATTAATGCTTTCAGCGATTTGTTCCTGGCCCTCGGCTTGGCGGTTATTTTGGTCTACATGGTTATGGCTTCGCAGTTTGAATCTTTAATTCATCCGTTTATTATCATGTTCTCGATTCCGGTCGGCTTTGCCGGTTCGGCTTTAGGTCTGTTCTTTACCGGAAATACCTTGAACGTAATGTCCATAATCGGGTTGATTATGCTGGCCGGTATCGTGGTTTCCAATGCCATCGTGCTGGTGGACTATATTAATGTGCGCAGGAGAAATTACAACAACACTGTGCGGGAAGCCATCCTTATAGCCGGCCCAATCAGGCTCAGACCCATATTAATGACGACATTGACCACGGTTATAGCCATGATTCCGTTGTCTTTAGGTATCGGAGAAGGAGCGGAATTGCAGGCTCCGCTGGCAGTGGCGGTGGTCACCGGACTGTCCTTCTCGACATTGGTCACGCTTATATTAATCCCGGTCTTGTATACCATAGCCGAAGACTATAACACGAGAATAAGAAAGAGATTTGGCTTAGACAAAAGAAAGAAAGAATCTGTGCCCGTTGTTCCGGCTGAGCAAATTGGCGGAACCGGTCTGGGGATGTAACAACAGAGGACAATTGAGCACAGCAAGGCTGTTTAAGGATAAAGCGGAGGGTTTGAGATGGCTAAGGAAGATAAAGAAGACAAAAGGATAGGGATTCTCGAAGCCGCCGACAAGGTCTTTTACAATCAGGGTTTTGACGGAGCAAAAATGGAGGACATAGCCAAAGAGGCTGGGATTGGCAAAGGGACGCTTTATGAATACTTTGTAAGTAAAAAGCAATTATTTGAAGAAATGATGGTTTACAATCAAAAGCGCTATTTGGCCGGTATAGTGGAAGCAATTCGCTCCGGTTCAAATTTCCGGGAGAAATTTATTGCTTTGGCTAAGCACCAGGTCAGACTGGTTAAAGAACACGCCGGTATTTTGGAACAAATGGCTTATTTCAGAGGGGTTAGCCGTGAGTTTGGCGCTTTATTAGTGGAGCAGGATGTAAAATTTAGCGAGATCCTGAAGAAAATGGTGCTTGAAGCTAAAGAAAACGGTGAGATTCGCCCTGAGGTGGACTTGGACATATCGGTGGCTATAATCACCGGCACAATAATTCATTACTGCTGCAAAAACGTGCTATTCTACAATACGGACCCCCAAAGCATAGATTACGACCGGCTCTGGGAAGTCGTGATGAAGGGTATAGGGTAAGATTAAAATATGCCGTTTTGTCTAATAAACTTGTATACTTGTGCATTGCTTAGCGAACCGTGGAGCAGAGAAGCGTCGCGAACGCAGCTGATACAGCGTTAAGCTGCACCGTGGTTCACTTCAGGTACTACCCGGAGGTTCAGGTGCAGTAGCTGTAGCAGCAAGTGAGCAGCTTCGGCGCGTGGTGAGCGGGTAATGTACAAGTATACTTAGTAGAATTTAAAGACTAAAAAGGGTACCCATTGAGGGTACCCTTTCTTTTTGGCTTATCGGACTAGTTAGAGGTTCGATTGTTGCCCGACCGCTTGCTCCAGCGCATTTATAAGTTTTTTGAGTTCTTCGCCGTAGCGGCCGTAATCGGCCCAGCGGCCTTCGCGTGCAGCCTGCTCTTGATTGGCTATGGTTTCACTGATCTTGGCCACGAGTTCCTGCAGATTTAAGTCGGCTATATCTTCCGGTATTTCCGGAGCGGTTGGGGTTTCCGGTTTTTCCGTACCGGGTGTTTCAGGTTCTTCTTTGACTTTGCCGAACAGTTTAACCAAAGCTTCTTCCAAGGTGCTTTCCATGACCAGAGTATTGTTGTAGTAAAGGATTACCCGGCGCAGTTCGGGGATACTGCCGCTTTCGGACAGGATAAACAACGGTTCGACGTAGAGAATCTTATTTTCAATCGGAATGGTAAGCAGGTTTCCGCGAATTACGCTCGAGCCGCTTTGGCTCCACAGGGTAAGTTGTTGGGAAATAATCGGGTCTTGGTCAATGTACGCGTCTACTTGGATCGGACCCTCGACTAACTGGCCGCGGGGAAAGTTGAACAGCAGCAATTTGCCGTAATTGTCTCTGTCATTGCTGGCGGCGAGCCAGCCAACCATATTGTTCCGGTTATATGGCGTAAACGGGAGTTTCAGGATGAATTCCGCACGGTCGCGGCCAGGCAATTGCATGGTGACGTAATACGGTTCGATTTCAATTTCGCTGTCGCTGTATTTTTCTTTGGCAATCTCCCAGACATTTTCGCGATTGTAGAAGTCACGCGGATTGGTCATGTGGTAGTTTCGAAGCATTGCGGCTTGGGCCCTGAAATAATCTACCGGGTAACGGATATGAGCTTCGAGACTTGCGGGCATTTCTTCTCTGTCTTTGATAAGTCCCGGGAAAATGCCGTCCCAGGCTTTGATCAAAGGATCGTTCGGCTCAAAATTGTAAATATCGACTGTGCCGTTGTAGGCATCCACGACAATTTTAACCGAATTGCGGATATAGTTGACCCCGCCGTAGGGTTGAGCGTAAGGATAATAACCGGAGGTGGTGTAGCCGTCCACCATCCAGTAAATTTTGCCGTCGGCGATAACCGGATAGGGATTTCGGTCCAGAGTTATGAACGGAGCTATTCGGTTTATACGTTCAACAATATTGCGGTGATAGAGGATACGGCTTTCCGGGGTGATCTCATCCGAGAAAATCAGGATCGGTTTGCCGTATTTAAGAGCAAACATCAGTCGACGGAACGGATTTAACTGAACACCGTCTTTTCCGTTATAGCGGGTTATTACTTCCTCGTCCGCGCCGCTGGCGGTCGAAGCGAACTCCCCGTTAACGGTGCCGACCACGACAAATTCATTGGTTAGCTCGCCGAAATAAATTTCGGGTTGGGTCAGCGGGATTTCAATTTCGCTTTTGACCGGAATGTCTCGGAAGTAATAAGTGGGGTGGCCGTTAACGGTTATTTTGTTGACCGGAGACATGACCACACCGTAGCCGTGGGTATATTTGAAATGACGGTTGATTAAAGTCTGAGCTTGCTGAGGAAGCGAGTCAACATTGAGCTCCCGCACCGAGAGCATTACTTGGCTGGAAACACCGCCTATCTGGTAGCGGTCGATGTCCACATCTCTAAATTCATAGTACAAGCGCAGGGATTGGTTTTGATTATAGTGTTGTTTCAGCGGCCTGTAGTCCAGCAAACGGATGTTTTCGACCGTAGCTTTATTTCGTTCCAGGACTTCGGCAGAAATGGGACCTGTTTCGATAGGGTAGTTCACTTCTTCGATTTTGTCTAAGCCGTATGCCTGTCTGGTGGCGTTGATATGGTGAGCCAAATACGGGGTTTCACGGACTAACTGATTCGGGCTGACAATAAACTGCTCCACAAGTCCGCCAATCAGTCCGCCGACAACAGCCACAGCCAGTATTAGCACAGGCGAGATTAAAAGGCGTATTTTTTTCAAGCGAATATTAGCCAGCATTACAAGCAAAAAGATTACAGCTAAAATTCTTTCAATTTTCAATAGCGGCAAGGTTATGTTTACGTCGGTATAGCCGGCTCCGTGCAGAACCGACGAGGATGTGACCAATAAATCGGCCATGGCCAAACCGCGGGTCAGCGCAAACCACAACAGGAAAACCGCAAGCAACACGGAGAAATGCGCTATGGCTTTCGGGGCGAGGCTGGTCCTCCGGCCGGCAAAGTTGATGGCGCTGCCGATAACGTAGCCGATCAGTACGACAACAGCAGTGAAAAACAGCAGAATGATAAACGCGGCGCTGAGCAGCGAGTAAAATGGGTAGTGGAAGAAATAGTAGCTTAAATCACGGCCCAAAATTGGGTCGGTTTGTCCGACAGGCGAGGAATTTAGCAGCAGCAGAAAATTATCCCACATTTGCGGGAGTACCCCAACCCAAAAGACCGCTATCAAAAAGGCAATCAAAACCAGTATTTTTTTGCTCAATTTGTATTCTTTCTGAATAACTTCAATTCCGGCTACTACCCTTGGTCGCCGTCTAATCGTGAATTGGTCGGCCATCGGCAACAGGTTGGCTAACAGAAAGGCAAAGCCCAAAAACCACAAGACCAGTTTCAAACCGAGTTCGCTTAAGAGCGGTTTCAGAAAAACTTGGGTTATGCCAAGGCTTTTATACCAAAGATAATCGGTGTAATAGGCGATTAAAAGACCTATCACAATTAACAGGACAAGTATAAGAATCAAGAATTTATATTTTCGTAAAAACTGTAACATGACTTCCTCCTTCGTTTTGACTTCGCTTCTCCTTATGTTTTATTATTTATTTTATTTGTTTTATTTATTTCATTTGTTTTTTCCTTTGTTTTATCTATATCTATTTATCTATGTATGATTGCAGCAGTATCGGAATGGAGCGTTGTCATATTTTAAGCTTATGGATTTTGATAACTCCGATTTTGACCAGGGCTTGGTACAGAATACAAATGACCGGGAACAGGAAAATACCGAGGACTCCCATGACTTTAAAACCTACCCAAATGCTGATCAGGGTGGTCAAGGCACTGAGTCCGATTCTTTCACCAAGGATTTTTGGTTCAATAATTTTACGGATTATTACTATGGTTAAGAACAGGATGACCAAGCCTACGGCCAGGAACAAATCGCCCCGGAATAGGGAGATAATAGCCCAGGGCATCAAGAAAGAACCCGTTCCGAGAATAGGCAGAATGTCTACAAGGGTAATGAGCAGTGCCAAAAGGGCGGTGTACCTTACTTTCAGAATCAGCAGGCCTATAAAGGCCATCAAAAAAGTAACAGAGCTTAAGATTACCTGAGCCTTCAGAAAACCAAAGGCAGCATTGCGCAGATCGTGGAGCACCAGTACAACTTTATGTTTGGTAGAATCTTTGAAGAAAGAGTAAAAGCGTTTGTGAATATTATCGAGCTGGTAAAGAAACATGAATACGGCTATGAAGTAGATCAGGATCAGGAACAGCGTGTTTGGTATGGTAGTTGTGACGTTGTAGGTATAGGCTCCTACTTTGGCCACCAGATTGATATTGCCCAGAGCATTAATGGAATTAGTGATCATTTGGTTGACCTGAACGGCGGTTTCAGGCGGCAGTAAGCGGATAAGATCCTGAATTTGCGCGGCAAGTCCCACAAACCACTTTTGGATTTCCGGTGCGTTGGATTCTATGTATCTCAGCAGTCCTATAAATTGAACGTAAATTTTATTGACAATTAAATATAAGACCAAAGCAATACTGCCAAGGAAAAGGGAAAAAGTGACCGTTGTAGCGACGGTTTTTCTCAGCCTTAAATTTTTCATCAGCCATTGGTTTAACGGCTCTAAGAGAAGCGCAGTCAGGTAGGCCAGGATGAAAGGTATGAAGTGAGGGAACAGGATATAAATAATGTAGGGAACGGCGAAAGAAGCGGCTATGATTAAGACTGCAACAAAGACTCTTTTGGCATATTCTTTTAAGGTCAGCATTTTACCAATCCTTTGCTACTATTTACTAAAAGTAAGAAGAATTACAATTATTACTAAATAAAGTATAAAGCCTATTTAGTTAATATTAAAAGAAAAATTTCTATTATGCAATTAAGTTCCCTGTTTTCCCGGCAAATTTGTTATTCCGGCCAAATTTTTTTCAAAGAAAATCAACGGTTTAAAAGGGGAGCCCCCATATGATGTCGAAATATAGTACAGTGTTTATAGTTATGGCCTAGGCTTATACACGCTCGCATTCTATAATTATTTCCTTAACTTAGCCTTAAGACCATATTCTGCTGTAAGTATTTGATTCTAATCTAATTCAGTATCAAAAAATATTAAAAACTGAATTTGATACGAAATCCGAAATTTAATAGTATTAAATTCAAGAGTTACTAAATTAAAAGAATCGGGGAGAAAAATGAGAGAATACCATGATATGACAAACCTTCAAACGAACTTGCCAAAAAAGAAATGTTTTCAGCCAAAGAATGCCTTAAAAGGGCGCTTTAAACTGTTTGCCGCAATTTTATTAATTTTTTGCTTGTTTTTAAGCTCACCCATTTTGGCCGGCGCTGCCGAGAATGAGACCCTTGCAGAAGTCAAAGAGCTTATCAATAGATATTATGTGGACCCCGTTCCGGAGCAGGTGTTAAAGGCTACGTCGATCAAACAGTTGCTCGAAAGGCTGGGCGATCCGAACGCGCAATACATGACCAAAGACGAGTACAGGGAATTTCTCAGAACTTTGGACATGACCTTTGCGGGAATAGGGGTTGAGTTCGAAACTACGGCCCAAGGTGCCAAAGTGACCAAGGTAATGGCCGGTTACGGTGCGGAGAAAGCCGGTCTGAAGCAAGGGGATATTATTATTGAAGCCGACGGCTACTCGCTGGCCGGTAAAACCTCCGAGTATATAGTAAGCAGGCTGCGTGGCGCAGAGGGCAGCAAAGTCCAGGTCGTGGTTTTGCGAGGAACTGCCACTTTGAATTTTGCCATTCAGCGAATGACCATTGAACTGCCGCTGGTGGAAGGCACAGTGCTCGAAGGTCATATTGGCTATGTGGCCATTCACTCTTTCGGGGAGGACACCGCCGCTCAGTTTGACCGGGAAGTGAGAGCGCTTAAAGCCAAAAAGGTGGACAGCTGGATAATTGATTTAAGGAGCAACAGCGGCGGATACACTCAGGCCGCCTACGACTTGCTGGGCTATTTTATCGGGGATAAGACTGCGGTAATATTAAAGGACAGAACACCGTACTCCGTTGCCTACAGAGCTACCAAGCAGTCCTATGTGCTTGAAGAACCGATTGTCCTTTTAATAAACAATTACACAGCCAGCTCTTCGGAAATAACCACTGCTGCGCTCAAAGATCATAATAAAGCGACGATAATTGGAGAAAATACTTATGGTTCGGGCCGAGTCAAAGCTCTGTTGCCGCTGGCGAACGGGGATTATCTAAAGCTACCTATTAATAAGTTCTTCTCGCCTTATAACCGGCCGATTGATGAAATCGGCGTTGCGCCGCATCTGGATTTGACCGGTTTGGATGAACTGCAGGCCGCGGTTGTGCTGCTGAAAAACAGCGGGACAAAAGTGAATGCCGCTGCGGATAAAACAGGTTATGTCCGGCTCACTATAGGCCCGAATAATTTTTATCTTGCGGTCGCTGATTTGCAAAAACCTGAAAACTGGGCCTTTACTCAAAAACTTCTCGATGCTGCCGCCAAGAACAGCATTTCGGTAAAACTTGGCGGAAAGTCAGGCTGGGAGACTTTGCCCGCAGAGTATTTGGAAAAACCCTATAAATTCTATTATCTGGAGTACTTTTTAGCCGGAGATTTGCAGGATATTCCTCTGGACAAAACATTCACGGTTATTTTTAGAAGCGATATGGACTGGAATTCGGTTACGCCTGACAGTATTGAGCTGATTGAAGCAGCCAGCGGGCAAAGACTGAAATTCCGGGTCGCTTTCGTTGAGGACAATGTTATGACGGTACAAGCCGAGAGCGAACTAAAAAGAGGGACCGCCTATTGGCTGGTAATTCATCCGGTTCTGAAGGATGCGAACGGTGACCTGATCGGAGGCGGGGTGGCTTTAGCCCAAACCGTAAAATAGCATATGTGTATAAAAATCACTTTTTTGGGAAAGTCTAGTAATAGAATTTCTCAAGAGGTGATTTTTTTTGGAATATCGACGATGCCGTAAAGTCATGGCTGTTATCCTGACTACGGTACTCATTTTGAGTTTATTTGGACAAGGCGTTTCCGCCGCCCCTGAAAAAACAGCCGATGTGCTATATAATCGAGTATTGACCTGGAAACAAACCTTTTTGTCAGATATCGCCTCTACAGTCTTCGTTTCGGATCTTAAGTTCGTGCTGGCAAGTTTGAGCCAAAGTCAATATGTCCAGAGTTTAAAAGATAAATTGGTTTCCGTGAAAAATAAAGCGGAAAGAATTGATTTGGCAGATGAGATTGTTTTTGTAGTAGAACAGGTACCTTTAGAAAAGGTGCTAAACAAAAATCCGATTAAAAATGTAGCCAAGGATTTTGGCAGAGATACGAATGACAGGGATACGGAAAAAGAGGTAAGAGAGAAGGATTCCGCTAATAACGATACAGGTAAAGATATTGAAAAAAGTAACGAGGAAAAGCTTGCTGACGCGCAGAGCGCCGAACTGAATCAGAGTGCCGTAGCAGGTAAGAGTACAATGGCAGCCATGGAAATGTCGCGGAGCTCAGCGCCAAAAGTACTGCAAGAAGATTTGGAGCTTCTGGCCAGAATAATTTATGCCGAAGCCCGAGGCGAAAGTTTTGAAGGTCAGGTTGCCGTGGGGGCTGTGGTACTGAACCGGGTCGCCCATCCCGATTTCCCGAAGACAATCAGGGAGGTAATTTACCAGCCCGGACAGTTTACTGCCGTAAGAGACCGGCAGATTGAATTGAAACCGAACGAAACGGCCTATAGAGCCGCTCTGGCGGCCCTGGAAGGCTATGATCCGTCGAACGGAGCTTTATTCTATTACAATCCGAAAACAGCGACGGACCCTTGGATCAGGACCCGAAGCGAAGTAAAAAGAATAGGCAACCACAAATTCTGTATCTAGGGTTCAGGAACGGGAGACAGCGTTCTCCTGTTTTTTTTGCGCCGATAAAAAGGAACTTATTGGTTCCTTTTTTCATATTATGGCATAGCATTGGAATGCAGATTTGTTAGGACATAGGAGGGAAAAGGATGTTAGGACATAGGAAAGGCCCGGGTTTGATAACCAAGGCAGCATCCGGTGGATTGCTGGGCGGTAGTCCCGTTGAGCCGCGCACAATGAATTTGATAGCGGCTGAAGGAGTTTCCGGCAATGGAATGGCTACAATCGGGCTGGACAACACTTTTTCGGTAATTGCCCATTTACCTCCGCCGTATACTTTGAATCCCTATGCCCCGGCGGTTTATGCCGCTTATCTGGTTGACAAAAAAGGGCAGAACGGTTTTTATGCAGGAACCCTCAGGGCGGTAGGTAACGGCATGTACCAAGCTTTTTTCCGTAGTCCGGTACCTTTAGTGCACTACGACAAAGTGGTTGTTTCCCTTGAAAACCCTCAAACTATCGGGCAGGCTCCGAGAGGGCCGATAGTTCTGAGAGTTAAGCCGGGAATAATGGAAGGTTTGGGTCCGGTACGGAAAATAGGAAGCGATGTATGGGGAAGAGTGAAAGGCTTTGTCGGGAAGCGCTTCGGCGGCAAAGCTCAGGAAAACGTTGAACAACAGACAGGAGCTGGGCAGCAAGGGTATACGCCACAACAAGGATATGCACCACAGCAGGGGTATACGCCACAACAAGGATATGCACCACAGCAGGGGTATGCGCCGCAGCAAGGATATGCTCCGCAGCAGGGGTATACCCAGCAGCAGGGATATGCCCCGCAACAGGGATATGCTCCGCAACAAGGATACACCCCCCAACAGAGCTATAATCCTTCGCAAGCCTCGGCTATGCAATACGGTTATCGCCAGCCTAATGTTTATCCTCAACAGCCGAGCTTTCCGTACCAGGGCTCTTTGCTGAGAAATCATGGCTATTACGGTTCCTACCGGCCACAAACTGCGGTTCCGCAAGTCCAGGCTCAGCCGCA
>Ga0134099_1001696_pt1 | contig 20031 bp, 17 predicted proteins | sample 10_taG_2_FD_105482 | JGI IMG/M metagenome (GOLD analysis project Ga0134099, IMG submission 105482) | Switchgrass degrading microbial communities from high solid loading bioreactors in New Hampshire, USA - 10_41_5_180_A2 metaG | ecosystem: Engineered > Bioreactor > Semi-continuous > Anaerobic >...
CGTGGAATATATCAGAAAGGTTGTGGCTGACGAGAATGTGCAGCTTATCGTAGGTAAGGACGCGGATAACCCGAGTGTTATTTCGGAGACACGCTGCCCTGCCTGGGATAAGATTGCCGAAACTGTTCAGGAAACATGGCCGGATTGCATTGTAAGCCCGTATCTGATGGTTCAGTGCTCTGACAGCCGCCATTACGGCCGAATCTCGAATCATGTATATCGCTTCTCGGCCGCCGATATGAAAGCCGATGAGCTTAGCAGCATTCACGGCAACGACGAACATATCCGGGTTGAGGTGGCAAAACGCGCTGTGGAATTTTATATCAGACTTATCCGCAAATGCTGATACATGCGTCCGGTTTCACCGGACGCATGTTATAAAAAAAGCAGTATTTAAGTTGCTTGTGTATTAACGCTGTTTCAGCTTCTGCTGCGTTATGTGATGCATAGTATAATCAATATTGCGAGTGTTATTTGCACAAGAAATAATGCTACCGGAATATAGAAACTAAATTTATTCCCTTCTGATAAAACCGCCTCAAACTTGCCCGATATCATTTTCAAATTTTCTTTAATAGATTTTTTTATCCTATGTATTCTTATTGTTTCGTCGAACGAAAATAACGCTATTATAAGAGAAATCGCTATCCCAGTTAATGGAAGGATATAGAGTGGTATTTGCAGACGTTTAATGGGACTGGCTAATTTTGTGTTTTAAATGCTTTCATATCAATCCGCAATCGTTATATTGAAAGTCGATTGCGTTTTAAATCTATACTTAATTATTGTACAATGCCAAGCCTGTTTATAATCTCAAAAACACCAACTGCAGTCAGGTATGCTATTGATAGAATTAAAAAGAGCATGCCTGTTAAAGATAGTTTGGTATCGTTGCCGGCCTCTTCTTCGCTCTCGACTGACTGAGATTCCTCCTTAATGCTTTTTAATAGAACCACAGAAAGGCCAAAGCCTGCAAGAGCGATAAAATACAGCCATACGGGGATTATTTCCCGGGTGTAAATTTCAAGAATCCCTCCAACCAATAAAGCACTTATGTTTGCAGATGCATGAAAGAGCATAGATGATGCAAGCGAGCCTGTTTTATATACGAGAAAGCCCATGCCAAGCCCAAGTATGCAAGCGGGAATAACTTCACTGATTCCGTTAAGTATATGGTAAGCCCCGAAAAGCAGTGCGGCTGCCACAAAACCATACTTTTTACCGCGGCTTTCATAAGCACTTTGTACAAATCCCCTGAAAAAGGTTTCCTCGCAAATGGGTGCGAGAATAACCGTCCCCATTATAAGAAGCAGGTTCTGGTAAATAGAAGGGCTATACCCCTTAATCCGCCTGGAATTTATTTTATATCATTTAAACAAAATCATAAAATGTATATCATTTACAAATACATTTTATGATATCTGTACAATTAAAGCAAGAATTTTACTTGAAATTATTACAGCTTTGAAAATTCATAACTATATTATCAAGAAAGAAATTTTTTACTTACAATTATAAGTATATATAACCTATCTTCACAGCAATCCAGGCTAATAAAATATTGGTAGACAATATTCTCCAAGGATTGACAGGTCCAAAAGAACCATCACAGTGAAAATTTACCGAGGGGGTTTAAAACATGAAAAAAATCATTGCTTTACTTGTGATATCTTCATTGATACTTACCGGATGTAATGCCCTGAAATTTAAATTAACTATTGAAAACAACCAGAAAAAAACCATTATAATTAGTAAATTTCTTTGAAGCTACTTGCGTTCAAGCGGTTGGCAGCGTTTTCCTAATACGGTGTCTTGCATAAAAGAAGATGCCTACCTGGCCAAGCCCTGCCAACCCCCAGGTAACCGGATAACAAGCAAAAAGCACAACCACCGTGGGATACCAGGCAAAGACCGTTTTAAGCCAGACGATACGCATAAGGCATGCGCCTATCAATGTACAAATCATAGGCGATACGGAATAACCCATGGCACGGGTCAGACCTGGAAATACATTCATCACGCCGCAGGTAAAATATGCTGCCAATAAGACTTTCAACCTCAACATACCAAGCTCTATAACCTCGGGATCGGGCCTATACAAGGCGAGCAGCGACTTACCGAAAAACAATATCGTACTACTTACGATAATCCATGTAGCAAAGATTAGCACCGTACACACTTTTGCAATTTTATCAATCCGGTCATACTTCTTTGCACCCATGTTTTGTCCGGTAAAAGAAATTGCTGCATTGTAATAGGCATTCATTATGGCACCGGCAAATCCATCAATATTACCAGCAGCAGAATTGGCTGCCACCATGACGGAGCCGAAGGAATTAACCGCTGATTGAATCATTACATTGGAAATGGAAAACAATGCACTCTGCAGGCCTGCAGACAAGCCGATCTTCACAATTTTTTTCAGCTTATCCTTGCTAATACGCATCTGTCGAAGTATAAAACGTATGCCCATTATATCGCTCCGGGACAGACAAATCACGATCAACGCCATGGAGAGGTATTGGGATATTACCGTAGCCCATGCAACGCCATCGACGCTCATATGTAGCACAATCACAAAGAACAGATTGCATACTACGTTCACAAGTCCTGAAATGACGAGGTAATACGCCGGTCGCCGGCTGTCACCTATAGCACGCAGTATGGCTGCACCAAAGTTATAAAGCATCGCGGCAGGCACTCCTAAGAAATATATTCTCATATACAGTAACGACAAATCCAGTATATCCTCCGGAGTACCCATTAGAATCAACAATGGCCTGCAAAAAACCAAGCCCGCGACCATAACCGTCAGCCCACTGATTATGCTGATTGCCATGGAAGTGTGGATAGAGGCGTTTAAATCCGATACATTGCCGGCTCCATAGTCCTGCGCCACAACAACGGCTGTACCTACCGACAATCCCATAAAAGTATTGACTATAAGGTTTATAAGCGCGCCTGTAGCGCCTACCGCAGCTAGTGCTTCTCTGCTCGCAAAACGTCCAACGGTTATTATATCCACAGCATTAAACATTAGCTGCAGTATATTCATCGCAATAATCGGCAATGCGAAAATCAATATCTTTCTAAACAGCGGTCCGCTGCACATATCCATATCAAAATTCCTAGATGACATAAGCGCACTATCTTTTTTAGTACTCATTGCTGTGGCCTGAACTGTATATCTCATCTCTAATTCTTCATAAACCTACAATACAAACATGGCCATACTTGTCAATTTTGCAATTAACGAAAATTATATCATAATCAAAATCACGCAACAATGTTAATATTCTTCTTGACGGTGTCAAATTGCTGTTGGCTTTTTGGTTGACCAACATATTTATCTTTCAAAAAGCATAACCTGAAAATTAATTATCCCAATAACGTTAACAAAAAAGCCTGCCATACCGGACAGGCTTTTTGCAGGTGCATGGCTATTTACTATCGATGTTTTGAGCCGCCCTGTTGTACAGTTCGTAAAAATACTGTTGTTTTTCTATCAGTTCATCGAACCTGCCTTGCTCAACAACACACCCATTTTGAAACACAATTATTTTATCAAATGTTCTAATCGACTCAAGCCGATGAGCAATAGCGATAACAGTCCTTCCCGAGAGCAAATCCATGACATTTTTCATAATGGCTTCCTCTGTCAAGTTATCTATTGCAGATGTTGCTTCATCCAATATTACGATATTTGCATTTGAAAACCAAAGGCGGGCAAGTGCAAGCTGCTGTCGTTCTCCGCCCGACAAGTTTACACCTCTTTCACCAAGCGGAGTATCCAAACCATTTTCGAGTTTAGCATACAAACTCTCTAATCCCACATTTCTGATCGCTTCAAGCAAATCTTCGTCATCGACCTCATTATCAAAGACAAGGTTTTCACGCAAAGTTCCGTCGAAGACAGGTGGTTCCTGAGGAAGATATGCAATGTGCTCATAAAAGCTATTCAAATTGATTTCGCTTAAGTCGAGCCCGTCTACCATGATATGTCCGGAGTGAGGATGTAATAATCCTGACAATAGTTTTACTGCTGATGACTTACCCGAACCGCTTTCGCCGACAAAGGCTGTTGACTTCCCTTGTTCAATTTCAAGATTCAAATCATTAAAGATCTCACGCTCATTGTATTTAAATCCTACACCCGAAAAAGAGAGATTACCTTTAATTTCAGGAACTTCTATACCAGTTGTTAAGTGTGTATCATCTTTTGCATCCAGAAAATCTGTATATCTGGTATACGCGACAATATCCAGTTTGTACTGAACATAGCACACATTAAATATTGCAATCGGCGTATACGCATTATCAACGAGGATAACCAGGGCTGCTATTTCACCAATTGTCAATGACTTTGTTATCCAACCATATACTATAATACCGATTTTCAGAATACTGACAAGAATAACAAAAATGGTAAAGAACGCTTCGTGAATCAGTTTCATCTTTACTTTGGAACCTATAATTTCACCGGAAGCCGCTTCTGCTTTTTTGATTTCATGCTCAAAGCGCCGGTTTACCCGGAAAACTACCATTTCCATAAAACCGCGAACAATTAAATGGTTAAACCTTTCTTCATTCAGCAGTATATTTGCTTTTACCTTGTACAACGCTTTAAGCAAAAGATTAGTAACAATGAAAACAATTACATAGCCAAACAAAATTGCTATCATGACCCTGGGATCCAAAGCGTAAATGAAAACAATACTGAATAATATTTGAGGGAGCAAATCATTGGCAAGGCGCAGGTAAAAACCAAAAAGAATATTGCTTCCTGCCGCTGCTCCATTTTCAATCCGTTGAATTAATGTGCCCGTACCAATTTTTACATAAGAAAGATAGTCAATGACAGACAGCTTTCTCAGAGCTTTGATCTTCAGGCTCAACTCAATGCCGTGTTCAAGTTTGCGTTCGGGATAAATTTGAAGGTAGCACAAAATATATAACGCTAATAACGCTGAACCGTAAATAGCAATATTTGTGATTGTTAGGGTATTGTTCGCAAAGTTATCGATTATTTTTTGAAAATAGCGGGAACTAAAATTCTGTAAAAATGTGTATGCCAAACCAATAGCAATATAAAGGAAAATAATTGCTTTGTTTTCCCTGGCAATACTTATTAAGTATTTCATAACCGTACTCCTTTTCATTTCATAGTTATTGATAATGAAAATGTACGGTTGAGCCTGGCCGCAGTTTATTTTATTTTGCTCAGTACAGTCTGCGGCAGCATTTTCAACCGTACTGAGCAGTTACCTCGTTTAAGCCTCTTCATGAGTTTACCTCCTTTGACAATGCATTTTACGAAATCAAGTTTTTAAATAATGTGCATCATTCCCGCAAAGAGATGAAAATGCTCTGCTTTATATGATGTATTTCTTTACTGGAACAATAATCAGTTTAATAGAAATTATAGATTGAGAAATTATCATAAGTCAATATTGGTTGTATGCATTTTCGTTGTAATTTTTAATTATTCTATACTTTTTAGAGAAAGATGAATTTCATCTTCAAGAGGGTGCGCCTTTTTAACTAAAAAAAACTCCGAAAATACCAGAAAGCTCTTCTTGCAAGAGCTTTCTGTTGTATCAATGACTGATATGGAGCTGGTGGAGATGAAGGGGGTTGAACCCTCGACCTCTCGGATGCGAACCGAACGCTCTCCCACTGAGCTACATCCCCATATAATCATAGATTTAAGGCACTATATAACACTGCGGAAAGTTTCTTCTTTGCTTGCACCATGGTGGGGGATATAGGATTTGAACCTACGACTTCTACTATGTGAAAGTAGCACTCTGACCGCTGAGTTAATCCCCCACTAAAGATATTATAGCTTAATTAATCAAAATATCAAATATTTTTTAATCAGAAATAAACCGATATTTTCTCCATAAGCACCGCCATCTGGGCTCTTAGGGCAGCTCCGGCGGGATTAAAGGTGCCGTCCGGATTCCCCGTAAAAACTTTATTGTGATATAGTTTAACTATAGAATCATATGACCACGCGTTTTTATTTCTGCTGATGTCGCTGAAAGGATTATTAAAATTACCGGAGTAATCAATGTCCGGCAAAATCCTGTCAAGCATGACCGCAAGTTCCTGCCTCGTAATAACCTTGTCAGGGCTGAATCTTCCGTTTCCTGTTCCTAATACAATACCGTTTTGGGCGGCGGTTGAAATCTCGCTTTCGGCCCAATGACCGGAGATATCAATAAAGCTGGATTTTGATGCACCGGTTTTTTTAAGCTCCAAAGCTCTTACAAGAATTGCCGTTGCTTCGGCGCGAGTCATAGGCTTGTCCGGAGCGAATGAAGAATTCGAAACACCGATCATCCATCCTTTTTCAGCCATTGATATAATATAGGGCTGTGCCCAGTGACCTTGAACATCCGCGAAATAATATCCGTTAAGCCACATTTTGTAATAATGCCATGTGCCCGCTGCCTCCTGCCCGAGGCTCCAGCTTCCCGTCCCCTTCAAATCATACTTGTTGACAAGCTGCAGCTTGTACTTTATAGAAGTTTCGTTCTCATACCAGAATGTGTATTTTCCCGGCGCAAGCCGTGTATCTGGATCGATATTGTTTACGGTTATTATTGCTTTAGGCGATTTGGCTTTCGTGTCGAATATTACGCTGCCGTTGTATTTTTTTATAAGCTTTTCGATATTTACTATACTCATGCCTTCACCGCCCAAAGCCTCGCCGGTTTTCCAATAACGGCCGAAAAAGGGTATGCCGAGCACAATCTTGTCTTTCGATACTTCGGAAAGCGCCTTTTTAATAGCTGCTTCAACAAAGTCATAACTTGCCACAGGTCCCGCGGGTCCCCCGGGATAGCTTTCGTCATAGGCCATAATCATGAGATAGTCACTGTATTTGGCAAGATTTTTATAATCGTAGGAACCGTGCCAGCCTGTCGTTATTCCATAGGGATTCGGCGCAACCGCAACGGCGAGTGTTTTCCCTTCAGGCAGTTTTTCCCGCAGAAGCCTGACAAAATCGGTGTAGTAATCTCTCTCTGAATGCGTAACGTTTTCAATGTCCACATTTACCCCGTCAAAATTATAAATCCTGACTGACGCGGCTATCTGATCGCTTAGCGCGTGCCTGTTGGCCAGCGCCTTTATTCCTTTTTCCCTGTTCCAATGATTGCTTAGAAACGGGACAACTTTTATCCCTCTTTTATGCATTTCATCAACAATATTCGTATCAAGCGCTTCCGTTAATTCCAGATTGCCGCCGCTGTCTATGTTAAAGTAGTTCGGGGAAACTTCATTGAGCGAATTTAACGTATTGTCTACGTGTTTATAATAATCTGCGGGGGCGCCGAAATAAATGTATGACATATTAAACCTGCCGGCTGCTTTTGAACCGTAGACAGGAAAAACGGAAAGTAAAACAGCGGTAAACAGTATTATGATACTTTTTACGACAATTCGCATTTTCATTTCATAATACCCCTTCATATAAACACAAAGGCAGCAAATCAGTTTAACAGTGGAATTACTTATACCTTAAGGGAAGGTTGTCCGAAAATCAAGGAACAAATTATGTAAACATAAATGGAACTGCACAATGCCAGCATTCCATCACCCGTCATTGATTTTAACTGCCATATAACGGCAATAAAGTAGCATTACTTGGCCGTGATGCCAGATATTTTACATGGAAACGGTATGGAAGCTCTGTTAAAATAAAAAATAACAAATTTCCATTTTGGAAATATGGATGGCTCGCCCGGAACACAACCGGATAAATATTAAAAAATTATATACCGCGAGCCAATAAAGCGATAATCTTAGTTTACGAAGGAGGAGTGCAAAATGTTTACTTTGAAGAAAGTGAAGGTGTTATTAGCAGCAGTGTTTGCTGCAATGATTTTGCCAGGTACCGCGGCATTTGCGGCCCAGTACACGGTGGTTAAGGGTGATTCCCTTTATACGATAGGAACGCTGTTTAACACAACGAGCAGCGCGATTATGAAAGAAAATAACCTATCGGGCACGACAATTTATCCCGGACAGAAACTGACCGTACCGGCAGCAGAGCATACCGTTGTGAGCGGTGACACGTTGTACCTTATAGCAAAAAGATACGGAATAACGCTTGATTCTTTAAGAAAAGCGAATAACAAATGGGATGACATAATTTATCCGGGACAAAAATTATTGGTACCTGCTGCAAAGCAGGATAACGTTACAATGTTGAGCAAACCGTCGGTACAATACACTGCAAGCGACCATGACCTTCTGTCAAGGCTGATTACGGCGGAGGCCGATGGCGAGCCTTACAACGCAAAAGTCGCCGTGGGAGCGGTCGTACTGAACAGGATAAAAGACCCGCGCTTCCCGAATACGATAAAGGATGTAATATACGAAAAATCAAACGGATATTACCAGTTTACACCTGTTGAGAACGGATGGATATATAAGCCTGCGTCGGAAAGCGCGAAACAGGCCGCATATGATGCCCTGAACGGCAAAGATCCGTCAAACGGAGCGCTGTTCTATTTTGACGACAGCGCAACGAACAAGTGGCTGTGGTCAAAACCTCTCGCGGCAAGAATCGGAAGAATGGTTTTCGTATACTAAACGATTCGAAACACCCGAGCCAGGACCTGCGGGAAAAACCTGCCTTTTGAACTATTGTGCAATAACGTCAACAACGAGCTTCATTTGCAAGAGCTATACAGTTCAACTTCATTCCGCTGCAGTTTCCGTTATTGTACAATAGTTCTTTTTGCGTTTGAGCAGTGAGTCAGGACCCGCGGGAATAACGCAATAACCCAACGGGTGTCTTCGGTTCAACATTAACCAGGTCCGTTTTCGAGGTGAAAATCGGAGAAATACTTGCCTATTGTGCTGATTATTGAATATACTAACTTATAGGGTAGTTTTCTTTCCGGCCTGCCTGCTATTTCGGCATTGGGCAGTAAAGCCGGAAACTTGGCAAGGAGACGGAAATGAAGGTTATTGTTCTTACAGGCGGGGGCACGTCAGGGCATGTTACCCCGAATATCGCATTAATTCAAAAACTTAAAGCCAAAGGCTATACAATACATTACATAGGTTCAAAAAACGGCATTGAAAAACAACTGGTGGAAAAACAGGGCCTTCCTTATCATGGTATAAGCGCAGGAAAGCTTAGAAGGTACGCCGATGTTAAGAATATTACTGATTTGTTCAGAATAACGGGAGGCTTTTTTCAATCACTTTCAATTCTAAGAAAAGTAAAGCCCGATATTGTTTTCAGCAAGGGCGGATTTGTTTCGTGTCCTGTCGTTTGGGCAGCATGGGTGCTGCGAATTCCCGCGGTCATACATGAATCGGATATAACCCCGGGGCTTTCAAACAAACTGTCAATGCCGTTTGCGCGGAAAGTTTGCTATACGTTTCCCGAATCAAAGAAATATTTTTCTGATCAAAAATCCTGTCATACGGGTTTGCCGGTCAGGGAAGAAATAGGTTCCGGCAGCCGGCTTGACGGCTTGAAGCTGTGCGGCTTTTCGGACGGAAAGCCTGTGCTCGTTGTTATCGGGGGAAGCCAGGGTTCCGAATTTATAAACAGGGCTGTCCGCGAAGCGCTCGGAGAACTTCTTAAATTATTTCAGATATGTCATATATGCGGAAAAGGGAATATGAATCCCGGATTCGACGGATTAAGCGGATATAAGCAGTTTGAATATGTAGATAAAGAGCTTCCCGATATATTCGCATGCGCAGATGTCTTAATTTCAAGAGCCGGCGCAACGGTTCTGCACGAGATTTTAACCGTAAAAAAACCGGCGCTTCTTATACCACTGTCAAAAAGCGCGAGCAGGGGGGACCAGATCCTGAACGCGCAGTCTTTTTGCAGCCGGGGCTTTTGTGATATGCTGATGGAGGAAGACGTTACAAAAGAAACGCTCGTAACAAAAATCAGGGAATTATATATTAACAGGAATAAATATATAAAATCAATGAAAAGCAGTGTCGCCGGAAACGCAGTTGATAATATCATATCGATAATAGAAGAGATCGCGCGGAACGGCGAAGATTCGAAATAAAATATTGCAATTCTTACAGCAAATCCATATAATGGAACTGCAAAACTGTTGCAGTGTACTGAAAACTGCGCCTGTGATATTCGAAGGTTGTCCGAAATACATTAAAAATCCTGTATTCAGGCGAATATAAAACAATGTACCGGTTAAAGAGGAAACAATGAGGATTGATTTTTTCGGGATAAAAATTAATATCCGGAAAGAATATATTGTAATTGCGGTTTTGATACTGCTTGTTATCCTTGTGTTCTGGGGCTGGTATCTTAAGACCAATAATATAGATGTTTTTGTCATTTCCGATAAGTCAAATCAACCGGAAGTTATAAGAAGTGAAAATAATCAAACATACTCTGCCGGGAATAAAACGGGTGAGTCGGGCCCGGCAATTCAGAATCAACAGAAAACCACGGGAAAAATAAATATCAACACGGCGGATGCTGAAAGACTTATGTCGCTGAAAGGCATCGGGCAGGCTAAGGCTGACGCAATTATTGAGTACCGGAAGCAGAACGGACCGTTTAAAAGCATTGAAGAAATAATGAACGTCAAAGGCATTAAGCAAGCAACGTTTGAAAAAATAAAAGACAGCATTTCCATAGAGTAAATCGTTCCTGTTCCGAACCGGAAACCGGTGGACGGATCTATGAGCAGCCGTACCGAAAAGTCAATGGTATGTCGAATAAATACGTTTATTTTAGGGTAACCGCTTTTACATTTATGAAAAAACAATTATAATATAGATTAAATAATTATTGGGGAATACTTGATTTGCGGAGACAACAGACTGCGGTTTGCCTTTTTTTGTTGTATAATTGTTATATTATGTATATTTTTGTTGACCAAGGAGATGTAAATATATGATTAAGGTTGCTTTAAAAGATGGAAGTATAAAAGAGTTTGAAAAAGGAATCACCGTTTCGGAAGCCGTTAAGGAAATCAGCGCTGCTCTTGCGAGAGAAGCCGTTGCCGCCGAAGTTAACGGGAAAATGGTCGATTTGGGGTATCGGCTCAATGATGACTGCGAATTGAAGGTTCTTACGTTTGACGATAAAGAGGGAAAATCGGTTTTCTGGCATACAACATCGCACATTATGGCACAGGCCGTAAAAAGGCTTTTCCCGGGTACAAAGCTCGCGATAGGTCCCGCGATAGAAAACGGGTTCTATTACGATTTTGATGTTCAAACCCCGTTCAACGCCGATGATCTTACTAAAATAGAGGAAGAGATGCAGAAAATAATCAAAGAGGATCTGCCGGTAGAGAGGTTTGTGTTAAGCCGGGACGAAGCATTGAAAATTGAGCAGGAGAACGGTGAAATATATAAAGCCGAACTGATTAGCGAACTTCCTGACGATGCGGAAATATCATTTTACAGGCAGGGAGAATTTACGGACCTTTGCTCAGGGCCGCATCTACCAAACACCGGCAGGGTAAAGGCCGTGAAACTGCTTAACCTTGCGGGAGCTTACTGGCGCGGCAATGAAAAAAATAAAATGCTGCAGAGAATTTACGGGGTCAGCTTCCCGAAAAGAAGCATGCTTGACGAGCACCTGAAACAACTGGAAGAAGCGAAAAAGAGGGATCATAACAAGATTGGGCGCGAACTTGAATTGTTTATGACCTCGGAGCCGGTCGGACAGGGCCTTCCGCTTCTCATGCCGAAAGGCGCGAAAGTGATTCAGATTCTGCAGCGGTTTGTTGAAGACGAAGAAGAACGAAGGGGTTATGTTATCACGAAAACCCCGTATATGGCCAAAAGCGATTTGTATAAAATATCAGGGCATTGGCAGCATTACAAGGACGGAATGTTTATAATCGGAAGCGAGGAAAAGGATGAGGAAGTACTGGCACTGCGTCCTATGACGTGCCCGTTCCAGTTTATGATATACAATTCGAAACTGCGAAGCTACAGGGATCTTCCGATAAGGATGGCCGAAACATCCACTTTGTTCAGGAACGAAGCTTCGGGTGAAATGCACGGACTTATACGCGTCCGCCAGTTTACGATTTCCGAGGGACACCTGATTGTTACGCCCGAGCAGCTTGAAGAAGAATTCATGGGAGTTCTTGATTTGATTAACTATATAATGGACACGCTTGGCATTAAAGAGGATATTTCGTACAGGTTCTCAAAATGGGACCCGAACAACAAGGAAAAATACATTGACAATCCCGAGGCATGGGAAGATACCCAGGCGAAAATGAAGACCATTTTGGACAAGGTAGGCATTCCGTACCAGGAAGCGGACGGGGAAGCCGCTTTTTACGGACCCAAGCTTGATATACAGTTCAAAAACGTCCACGGCAAGGAAGATACGATTATAACCGTACAGATAGACTTCAACTCGCCGGAGTGTTTTGATATGACGTATATCGATAAAAATAACGAAAAGAAACGGCCGTATGTTATCCACCGTACTTCGATTGGCTGCTATGAACGGACCCTTGCGATGCTCATAGAAAAATATGCAGGCGCGTTCCCGACATGGCTTGCGCCCGTACAGGTAAAAGTGTTGCCGATTTCTGAAAATCAGATAGCGTATGCAAAACAGATCGCCGATAAACTTTTCAAGCTCGGAGTAAGGGTTGAAGTCGACGAGCGCAACGAGAAGATCGGATATAAGATCCGCGAGGCACAGCTCGCGAAGATCCCATACATGCTTGTTATCGGCGAAAGGGAGATGCAGAACGGCCAGTTAGCGGTCCGCTCAAGAAAAGAAGGCGACCTTGGAGCTATGGATACCGATGGTTTTATAAATAAACTGATAACGGAAATCAGTACGAGGGCAAGATAGGGTAACAAAAAAGCAGGAGCGTTTTATTTCTCCTGCTTTTTTTGCTTTTTACAGGAATGAGCGCTGAATCTGCTCATATACTTCTTCCGGCGTCATTCCGGTTGCGTCGATAACGGGGGCGCCGGTCGCAGTATCCTGCATTCCCAGAAAATTATTGTTCATGCCCGTAACAACGACCGCGTCATAATCTTCTTCCTTTGATTTCGAAAAAGCGTCAAAATCGATCATTTCAACATCATATCCGTGGTCGGCGAGATACTCCTGTACGGGAGTAAGTCCTTTCTGAACGGCTATTTTTTTCATTTTAGTCCCTCCGCAAAAGTTTATTCATGTTTCATCGAAAATGCCCTGTTATAACCGGCATTTCAGCGGTACCTCAGGCTGATTGTCAAGTAACAAGCATTACTTAATATATGAAGTTTTGCGGATACTATACATTAAGCAGCCGTTCTTTCATTGTCTTAAACTGCCTGCATACCGGCACGCAGCGTATCCGCCGTTTTTTTATCCCGCAAAACCGAAACTATTGCGAGCGCGAAATCCAAAGCTGTTCCGGGTCCTTTCGAAGTAATGAAGTTATCGGATATAACCACTTTTTCATTCTTTATAATTGCGCCGACAAGCTCTTTTTCAAAACCGGGGTAGCAAATGGCCTCTTTCCCTTCCAGGTAGCCTCTTTTGCCGAGGATAAACGGCGCGGCGCAGATAGCGGCCATCCATTTTTTTTGTGATACCCTGTTTTCAATAGCCTTTTCAAGGACGGTATTTTTATCGAGATTCACTGAACCCGGCATGCCTCCGGGCAAAACAACCATATCGGCGGCTTCCAGATCGGCTTCGGAGATTAAAAGATCAGCTATTACGGGTATGTTATGCGAGCCCGTTACCGTCCTGTCCGTTCCGATTGAAACGGTATTCGTTTTAATATTCGCCCTGCGCAAGACATCGACAACGGTTAATGCTTCAATTTCCTCAAAACCATCCGCGAGCATTACATAAACCATATTATTATACCTCCGTTTCTTATATATTTTCAGTTTTTTAAAGCAGCGAAAAACATCCTGAATATGTGCCGTGAAGAAACAGTGACCCCGCACCGCGATAAATAATTCTAAAAATAAGATACTATATGCGGTCCATTCGGGCAAGGGTTATGAATTTGAAAGTTTTCCGGCGTCGAGTTATAAGCCGGACGCAAAAACACATGCAGCGGGAAATATCCGTGTTTTTTGTCAGTCATGCTTATAAATCGGCTTCAGACAGCGATTTCATCGTTAAGCCTTTTGCTTTAATTGATGATATGATTTCATCAAGCCTGTAAACGTCATACATGTTAAAATGAAGAAGAACAATGGATCCGCCCTTTGCCCTTTTTGTAACGTGGGCAGCGACCTCACCGGCTATATTTTCAACGGGTTCCGTTGACGTATCATGGTGCCTTATAATCGCATAATAGGTTTCTATATTCCATCCTATCGGTATATATCCTGATTCCGCGATAATCCTTAAAACCCTTTTGCTGTTGCCGCCCGCATTGTACGGAATGCGAAGATACGGGTATTCCTGCTTCATTTTTTTAAGATAATCTTCGCCTAAAATTTCGGCAACAGTGGTTTCCCAGTCCAGAATCTCTTTTTTAACACCTTCATCGTTTAGGTCCGAAAGCCATTTGTGGTTCTGCGTATGGTTGCAAATTTCGTGCCCGTCCTCTGCTGCCTGCTTCCAAAGTTCCGGATGGGCTTTCATGTATTTTCCCACAACAAAAAAAGTGCATTTTACATCATGCCGCTTAAGGACTTCAAGCGCTTTTTCCACGGCTTTTTTATTTCCGCCGTCGTCAAATGTCAGGCATATGCTGCCTGTATCACTAAAAGAATTAATAGGATATATGATTTCGACATTTTTCTCCGGTGTCGGAGTATGGCTCGGAGAGGCTTCCGGTGTCGGAGCGGCGCTTGGTGAAACTGCCGGTGCCGGGATGACTGTTGGCAAAGCTTCCGGAATTTGCGCAAGGTTCAGTGAGACTTGCGGTGTCGGAACAGTACCCGGCTGAGTTTCCTGTGTTGGGGTATCGCCTGACAAGGCTTCCGGCGCCTCGTTCGTTGATTTATAAACGACCGACGCTTCCGATGCATGTGAAGCATACGATACATTTACCGATTGCACGGCAAGCTGTGTTGCTGACTGAAGAGCGGCTTCACTGTTCAAATCCGTTATTCCCTGAGAGGAAACGTAACGGCTTTCACGTGACAAAAAAGGCAATAAAAAAACAAGTAACAGTATATATATGTATTTTTTCATTATGCACCTCTTTATAAGCTGTTGTAAGCATTGTTTGCTTTTGTTATTCATATTTTTACCGGGTTATGCCCCGGGCTTATTTTCCGTTTATTCTGTGCTGCCTTTGAATAAGTTTACTTAGTCTCGAACGGTAAATATTTAAAATATATTTGATTTCTACCACGGCAGGGCAATAATAAACCATCTGTTTTTAGTATGCTGTATTATTGTAACAACCGCGTATCTCCATAATCAATCAAATAAGTAAAAACAAGTCCGGTTTTACCACGTTTTATACGGGTGGTTTACGAGGTTTGAGTTAAGGTACCGGGAATCATGGGTTACTTCCTCACCGATAAAATCCGGTTTTGGAAACGGTTCTTCCTCATATTCCAATTCGACTTCGGCAATAATCAATCCTTCGTTTTCATCGAGGAATTCGTCGATTTCCCATGTGTAACCTTTATAGTTTATCATATACCTGTATTTTTTGATGATTGGTTTTTTGCATAAATCACGCATTATTTCATCCGCGTCCTCAAAAGGTATCTCGTATTCGAACTCCGAACGTGAAATTCCGCTGCGGGCGCCTTTTATCGAAATAAACGCCTTATTGCCGGCAGTTCGTACCCGGACGACCGCTTTCGGATCGGTCGAAAGGTAACCCTGCCTGTACAGGATGCCGGTTGATTTTTCCCTGAATGATGTGTTTTTCACTAAAAATCTTCTTTCTATTTCTTTCGCCATTACTTTCACCAACCCACGTTATAAATTACGGAACAGGCAGACTGAGAATCAATATCGGAGGTCTGCGCGGCAATAAAGAAATTGCCCTGAATTCCGATTTCCAAATATATTATTCGGTAATTTCCGGCAGTTATAAGAGTGTTGTGATTAAAATGCGTGGATTTATACTTTTCAGGCCACTTTCTCAATTGCTTTGATTACTGTATAATAGTAGAAAAAGATAAATAAATGCGGAGGTATTGATATGGGAAACAGGGTTTTCGGAAAAACGCCCGAAGGCGGCACGGTAAATGCTTACACTATTCAGAACAAAAACGGAATAAAAGCTGAAATTATAAACTATGGAGGCATTGTCGTTTCATTATACATACCCGATAAAAACGGGAAATTTGACGATATTGTTCTCGGGTTCGATGATATTGAAGGCTATTTGATAAACAGCAGCCCGTATTTCGGGGCAATTATCGGTAGGCACGCGAACAGGATTGAAGGTGCTTCTTTTGAACTGAACGGTAAAATATACACGCTTATGAAAAATGACGGCAATAACCATCTTCACGGTGGTGGGAAAGGATTTGACAAGGTACTGTGGGATGTCGTAGACTGCAATGAGTCTTCGATAAAGCTGTTTTACAGGAGCGCTGACGGTGAAGAAGGCTATCCCGGAAACCTTGACGTTACGGTGACTTATACCCTTACCGATGACGACGAATTGGTCATTAACTATAACGCTGTTTCTGACGCGGATACGATAATAAACCTTACGAACCACACATATTTCAACCTTGCCGGCCACGGCAGCGGAAACGTTATGGACCACTGGCTGAAAATCAATGCCGACAAGTACACGGTTAGCAACGAAGAGTGCATACCTACCGGGGAAATTAAAGATGTAACCGGAACTGTAATGGATTTCAGGCAGGGAAAACGAATAAAACCGGAGCCTCAGCCGGGGGATGACACCATGTTGTTCAACGGCGGGTACGATCATAATTTTGTGTTAAATAAAGAAATCGGAAAACTCGAATGGATTGCCGAATTGTACGATCCGAAAAGCGGCCGCAAGATGGATGTGTTTACGACAAAGCCCGGCGTCCAGTTATATACGTCAAATAACCTGGCAGGTCCGGTAACGGGCAAGGGTGGAGTACGGTACGATAAATGGGGAGCGGTTTGCCTTGAAACTCAGTATTTCCCGAACGCAGTGAAACATAAGCATTTCCCCTCGCCTGTTTTGAAAGCGGGAGAGCAGTATAACCATACAACGATCTATAAATTCGGCTGCAGGTAGTTAATAGTTTCTAAAGCCAGAGGGCTTTGCAGCATAACGTATAAATGCTGTAACAAAGGGGTCGGCACGACCCCTTTTTGATCATTAAAATAATTTATTCGAGTTTACATTTATCGGGATGAATAGCCATTTTAGCTTTTTCACGGTTTCAGTCACGGAAAAGTAAACGGATTAAGAACAAAAACAAAAGATTTTTTCTATGCAGTAGAATTTTAAACGGGATTATTATATAATAATTTCTCATAATAGAGTTCACTCTATGATTTGCTTCATCCGGAACAAGTGATTTTTCAATAAATTTGGCGGAAGGTTTGTTTTATGATTGGTGTAATAGACTATAAAGCCGGCAATGCGCCGAGTGTTTTGAATGCGCTTCAAAAATTGAATATCGCGTCGTCATTGGTATCTTCTCCTGAAGATATAAGCAGGGCAGCGGGCCTTATACTGCCCGGTGTGGGCTCGGCCCGGGCGACAATGGAGTCGCTCCGGGAAATGGGCTGTTTAGGTGTGCTTGAAGAAAAAGTTCTGAAAGACGGAGTGCCGTTCCTCGGTATATGCATAGGACTGCAGGTGCTTTTTGATTACAGCGAGGAAGGGGATACAGAGTGCCTGGGATGGATACCCGGTACCGTAAGAAGATTTCCGGATGAAAAGGTGCGCGTACCGCAAATAGGGTGGAATGAAGTAAAGTTTACAAAAAACCACTCTGTTTTAACCGGCCTGAACAATTCGGAATATTTCTATTTTGTGAATTCTTATTACGTCATTCCTGAAATGGAGGAAGTTATGCTCGCAAAAACAGAATACGGGATAGAGTTCTGTTCAATGATTGCGCATAAAAACATATATGCTGCCCAGTTCCATATTGAAAAAAGCGGAGCGGTTGGTCTAAAGCTCCTGAAAAATTTTGCGCTGATTGCAGAGGGAGAACTATGCTTACAAAAAGATTAATTGCGTGTTTTGATATTATAAACGGAATGGTGACGAAAGCGCACAAATTCCAGAACAACATAGCCATTGATAATGCCGAAAACGTCGCGCGCAGGATATATGAAGACCAGATCGACGAGATAATATTTTACGATATTACTGCAAGTTCCGAGAAGCGGAAAATAGACATTGAAACTGTTAAAAAGGTCGCGAAGCATGTCATTGTGCCTTTTACGGTCGGCGGAGGCATTAAGGACCTTAATGACATGTATGAGGTATTGAAAGCCGGCGCGGAAAAAATCAGCGTGGATTCTATGGCGGTTCGTAATCCGGATATTATCCGCGAGGGCGCATTGGCTTTCGGACGTCAATGCATTGTCCTGAGTATGCAGGTGAAACGTGTTAATAAAACTCTTAAAATCCCGAGCGGATATGAAATTGCGATTGACGGGGCGAGGGTTTTTACAGGAATGGATGCCGTGGAATGGGCAAAGAGAGGGGAAGACCTCGGAGCGGGGGAAATATGCGTAAACAGCATTGACCGGGATGGTACTCACACCGGATACGATATAGAAATAACATCATTAATCAGCAAAAATGTCAATATTCCCGTTATTGCGTCCGGAGGAGCAGGCAATCCCGATCATATTGTTGAGGTATTTACAAAAACGGGAGCATCGGCAGCGATTATAAGTTCAATGCTGTATTCTCCGCGATTGGACAGGAATTACTCGGTAAAAGAGATTAAGGACAAGCTTGTGGAATTTAATATTCCTGTAAGGCCCTGGATTGAAAATTATAATGTCTGAAATAACGGCAATATATATGGTTTGTACATATGCAGGCAAATTGACTGTTTCAGCGGGTGCTTGCCATTATTGCATAAAAAGGCCGGTTATGTTAAAATAACGGCGGCAATTAAAAACGTAAACGGACTAAAATACCACGAAGGTATTTGCTTCTCCAGAAGGAGGCAGTATTTTCGTGGTCTTTATTTTTTTGGAGGGGGATTTATGAAGAGAAAAGCAACGAAAAAAATGATACTTTCTGCATTATTTATTGCGCTCGGGCTCGTGCTCCCGTTTTTGACGGGGCAGGTTCCTCAAATCGGCTCAATGCTGCTGCCCATGCACATCCCGATCCTGCTCTGCGGGTTTGTATGCGGAGCACCTTTTGGTTTGGCCGCAGGCTTTATTACACCGCTGTTAAGAAGCCTGATATTCGGAATGCCGCCCATGATGCCGCATGCCGTGGCAATGGCCTTTGAGCTCGCGGCTTATGGTTTTGTTTCGGGTTTTTTATACAGGCTTTTTCAGAAAAGAAAGATATTTGTTTATGCAAGCTTGATTATATCGATGATCTGTGGAAGAATTGTATGGGGGATTGTAAGCTATTTCCTTTACGGTCTCGGCGGCACCGCGTTCACATGGCAGATATTCGCCGCGGGAGCCTTTATAAACGCAATTCCCGGTATTATCCTGCAAATAGTTATAATTCCTCTCATTGTTTTTGCCCTGGAGAAGGGCAACCTGATCGAAAGCGAGTAGCATGCGGTTATGAAAGATATACTGCTGGAACATTACCGGCGTTATCCGCGGATGGATATCCGCGATATGGTTAAGCTGATATACCAGAGTGAGTTCGCCGGAGGCCACTTGATAGAGAACGAAGAAGACAGTTTGCGGCGCCTGAAAGAAGAAATCGAACAAGCGGATAAATCCGGTCATTCGGCATCGGAAAACACCGCTTTGTATGAAAACATAGGCAGCGGGCTGTGCAGGCTTAATCTTCACAGGCTGCGCGGGACAGGAATAAGCGTCCGGACCGTGAACAGGTTTTTTGTCAATACGGCAAACTCGGTATCAGGAAGCATTGCCCGGTTCGAAGATAAACTTCGCGTATTGAGGCAGTGCTGCGAGGACCGCGAGCTTCC